>CESA01007748.1_pt1 | contig 236368 bp, 186 predicted proteins | sample 531061 | NCBI WGS metagenome assembly CESA01 (sample SAMEA2621254, study PRJEB7988) | marine metagenome | biome: marine biome (ENVO:00000447); feature: surface water layer (ENVO:00002042); material: "saline water (ENVO:00002010), including plankton (ENVO:xxxxxxxx)" | depth 5 m
GAAAAAATAGAAAAATTCTCTTACATATAATTATTACATCTGAATCATGGTAACCATGGATATTGGCTGAAATCAGGGTTACGTTTCTCTAAAAATGCCCTTTTCCCTTCGTTGCCTTCTTCTGTCATATAATATAAAAGAGTTGTATTACCTGCTAATTCTTGTAAGCCTGATTGTCCATCGCAATCAGCATTAAACGAAGATTTTAAACAGCGAATTGCTATAGGACTTTTTTCTAATATTTCCATAGACCATCGTATTCCTTCCTCTTCTAATTTCTCTATTGGTACTACACAATTAATCAATCCCATTTTTAACGCTTGCATCGCATTATATTGACGACAAAGAAACCAGATTTCTCTAGCTTTCTTCTGACCAACTACTCGAGATAAGTAACTAGCTCCAAAGCCACCGTCAAAACTGCCAACTTTTGGTCCTGTTTGTCCAAAGATTGCATTATCTGCTGCAATTGTTAAGTCACACATTAATTGAAGTACATTTCCTCCTCCAATTGCATAGCCAGCCACTAAAGCAATAACAACTTTTGGCAAAGAACGAATTAGTTTTTGTAAATCAAGAACATTTAAACGAGGTATCCCTTCGTTATCTATATATCCAGCACTTCCTCTAACACTTTGATCGCCGCCTGAACAGAAAGCGTATTTACCATCTGTATGAGGTGATTTTCCTGTTAACAGAATTACACCAATAGTATTATCTTCACGAGCATCACAAAAAGCATCGTACAATTCAAAAACAGTCTTTGGACGAAAAGCATTACGTTTATGCGGACGATTAATAGTTATTTTAGCAATACCATTAAATTTACTATAAAGTATATCGTCATAATTTTTTACACTTTGCCATTCAATTTCCATTAGTTAGAGTCGGCATATTTTATTTTTACAGTATATAAACAATACTATAACTCACTATCTTTCTTTCCTAATTTATGTAAACTTTATTACATAGTATGACAATTACCTCTTTATATTTTCCAAGAGATTTTAATTTTTTTGAGGGAGATTATCATATAACTCAGAGAAATGATAAGCTTTTTAAACTTAAGTAATATATATTTATTTCGTCAAAAAAAGTTAATGATTCCTAATCAAAGATATTTTACTAAATCTAATCAATCAAATTTTCAAATGGCTGAAGTTTTAGTTGATTGTCCAGGACTAGAAAAACCCTACACTTATGGTATCCCTGAAAATTTAACAATAAAACCTGGTGATATTGTTAATGTCCCTTTTAAAGCACGAATCATAGGGGGTATTGTTCTTAATTATGTTACTTCTTATCCTAATAATATTGATTACCAGCAAATTAAATATATCAATGATGTAATTACAACAAGTTTTTTTTCTGAAAAATATTGGGAAACGTTGAATGAAGTTGCACAATATTATCATACAGATTTAGTTAATGTTATTAAAGCAGCTTTACCCCCAAGACTTTTAGGTAAGTCACAAAGAAGAATTCGTCTAATAACAGAAGTGGTAAATTATGAGACAAAGGATTTACACAATTCTAGTATCAAAATTTTAGATTTACTTCAAAAGACAAAAAGCAAAAGTTATAGTGTTAAATATTTACAGAGTAAAATCAAAGATTATTACAAGGGAATTAAAGTTTTAAAAAAACTAGGCTGGATAGAAGACTATTTAGAAATGCCTAATAATTCTCAAGTTAAAAAACAAAAATTAGTAACACAATTAGACAAAGATAATTCTAGTGATTTAACTTCAAAACAATTAGTAGTTTTAGAGATATTACAACTTAATAACGGTAGTATCTTACTAAGTGAATTGTTAGCTACAAGCCAAGTTAGCTTTTCAGTAGTTCAAGCCTTGGAAAATAAAAAACATCTTTACATTGAGTATAGAGAAAAGTTAAGACTACCAAAACAAACACTAGAAAAAATAGGACTTAAAAAAACACTAACATCAGATCAAGCTAAAGCTTTAAATATCATTAATAGCTTAGAACAGTATGCTGAAGTATTGTTACATGGGGTAACTGGTTCGGGTAAAACTGAAGTTTACATACAAGCAATTTCTACATTATTAAATAAAGGTAAGTCAGCATTAGTATTAGTACCTGAAATTGGCTTAACCTCTCAGTTAATGGATAGATTTCAAGAAAGGTTTGAAGATTTGGTTTTTGTATATCATAGTAATTTATCTGATGGAGAGAGATATGATACTTGGCGGCAAATGTTAGATGGTAAACCTAAAATAGTTATTGGTACCAGATCAGCAGTTTTTTCTCCTTTATTCAATTTAGGATTAATAGTCTTAGATGAAGAACACGACTCTAGTTTTAAACAGACACAAATCTCTCCAACCTACCATGCAAGAAAAGTAGCAAAAATAAGAGGCGGCTTGGAGAACTGTCCAGTTATATTAGGTTCAGCAACACCCTCTCTAGAGTCATGGATTTCTGTTCACCATTCTAATAAATCATCCTTAAATTCACACTATTTATCTTTACCAGAGAGAATAAATTCAAGACCACTGCCACCAATTGAAGTTGTTGATATGAGAAATGAGTTAAAGCTAGGAAATAAATCAATTTTTAGTCGTTCCTTAAAAAATTCGTTAAGTAACTTAAAAAAACAACAACACCAAGCGATTCTCTTTATTGGTCGAAGAGGACACAGTACATTTGTGTCATGCAGAAGTTGTGGTTATGTAATGAAGTGTCCTAATTGTGATGTTTCACTTGCTTATCATTATGATGATAAATCTTGTGGGGTATTAAAGTGTCATTATTGTAATAGTTCACAACTACAACCTGTAAATTGTCCTGAATGTAAATCTCCATATTTTAAGTTTTTTGGAAATGGAACTCAGAAAGTAACTGAAGCTTTAAATAGGGAATTCCCTGAGCTAAGTTTTCTGAGATTTGATAGCGATACTACCCGTCAAAAAGGTTCCTATCGTAATTTGCTAAACAAATTTTCTGAAGGTAAAGTTGATGTTTTGGTAGGAACACAAATGTTGACTAAAGGCTTAGATATAGATAGAGTAACTTTAGTAGGTGTTGTTTCTGCAGATGGATTATTATATTTATCTGATTACTATGCATCAGAAAGAGCCTTTCAAACATTAATGCAAGTATCAGGAAGAGCTGGAAGAGGAAAAGAGCCTGGGCAAGTAATAATACAAACTTATGTTCCTGAAAATACAGTTATTCAAACAGTAAAAAAGCATAATTACGAAGGTTTTGTTCAAAAAGAATTAATTCGAAGAGAGGAATTAAATCTTCCTCCTTATGGCCGTTTACTACTAATTCAACTAAGTAGTTTTAATGCTATAGAAGTTGAAAAAACGTCTGAAGTTTTTTATGATTTTTTAGTAAAAAGCTTTACTTTAGATTGTGAAATTTTAGGTCCTGCACCTGCTAACATAACAAAACTGGAAAAACGTTATCGATGGCAAATATTACTTAAATTTAAATCAAAACTGCAAGTAACTACTGCTGAAATAAAAGCCTGGCATAAGATGTGTCCATCATCAGTGAAGCTTAGAATTGATGTTGATCCCATATATATCAATTAAAATTAGTATATCTTCTTAGTACAAAAAATAAGTTATGTATAGCTATACTTTATTAATAAAAACTTTTTTAAAATAAGAGTAATCGTTAAGCTTACATAACAAATACAAAGATATGCATTTTAGAAATTAATACTTTAAATATTACTTTAATAACGATATTTTGTTTAAGTAAAAACCTGAAACATAAAATTCAAACTATTATTAATGTGCTAAAACTTTCATAGAATTAATTATTACTCTAGAGAAATAAATCGGGAAATATTTTAAAAATGCTAACTATTTATATATTCAATAATCCTTTCTAAAATATGGAAACCTATGACTTGATATCACAAGTATTTTGACTTTATAAAAAGATAGTTTTTTATTTAATAACATTTATGATGGTTAGTTCTATCTTTTTTTATAGAATTAAGTAAAATATTTCTAGTTATTATTCTAATAACTGTAAAGTCTAATGTATCAAAATGAAAAAACACATCACTTGGTGTAGGCTTTATTATTATAAATATTTTTCATAAATATGGAGACTAACTTTGAATACAAACACATCACTAATTACTAAAAAATCTAAAGAGATTTTTGCTGCTGCACAAAAATTAATGCCAGGTGGAGTTAGTTCTCCTGTAAGAGCATTTAAATCAGTTAATGGTGAACCTGTCGTTTTTGATCGTGTTAAAGGAGCTTATGCTTGGGATGTAGATGGAAATCAATATATTGATTATGTAGGTACTTGGGGACCTGCTATTTGTGGGCATGCCCATCCAGAAGTTATAAATGCACTAAATAAAGCTTTAGAAAATGGAACAAGTTTCGGAGCCCCATCTTTGTTAGAAAATATATTAGCAGAAATGGTTATTGAAGCTGTTCCTAGTATTGAAATGGTTCGTTTTGTTAATTCTGGGACTGAGGCATGCATGTCAGTATTACGTTTAATGCGAGCATTTACTGGCAGAGAGAAAATTATAAAATTTGAGGGCTGTTATCACGGCCATGCTGATATGTTTTTAGTTAAAGCTGGCTCTGGAGTTGCAACTTTAGGTCTTCCTGATTCACCAGGAGTGCCCAAGAGTACTACTGCTAGTACATTAACCGCTCCTTACAATGATTTAGAAGCAGTAAAGAATTTATTTAAAGAACATCCTGATGATATAGCTGGAATTATACTTGAACCTGTAGTTGGAAATTCAGGTTTTATCAAACCAGATCCAGGATTTTTGGAGGGATTGCGAGAATTAACTACAGTGAATAACGCCTTATTAACCTTTGATGAAGTAATGACAGGTTTTCGTATTGCTTATGGAGGAGCTCAGCAAAAATTAGGAGTAACTCCTGACTTAACAACATTAGGTAAGGTAATAGGTGGAGGTTTGCCAGTAGGAGCTTATGGAGGTCGTGCAGACATAATGTCCATGATTGCCCCCGCAGGCCCAGTATATCAGGCAGGAACTCTATCTGGTAACCCATTAGCAATGACAGCTGGAATTAAAACTTTAGAGATATTACAAAGACCAGCAACTTACGAAAAACTAGAAGAAATCACAAAACAATTAAATGAAGAATTACTAAAAATAGCTAAAAATAAAGGGCATGCTGTTTGTGGTAGTTACTCCGGAGCTATGTTTGGATTATTTTTCACTGAAGGACCTGTACATAATTACAGTGATGCAAAAAGGTCTGATTTAAACAAATTTAGTCGCTTTCATAGAGGAATGCTAGAAAAAGGTGTTTATCTTGCACCCTCACAGTTTGAAGCTGGTTTTATGTCTTTAGCTCATACTTTTAAAGATATTGAACAAACTTTAGCAGCAGCCAATGATGTGTTATCAAATTTATAAGTAAAATAATCTTAAGCAGTTCAGTATTTTTATACTGGACTCTTATATTATTTTTAGAAAAGAAAGATGTCATGTCAAGAAGATATGATGCTTGATAATTAAAACTTTTTTATATCTTTTGTATATTAAGTAAAAATAATAGCTAATAAAAACACTATGATGGAAAGGTTATTAACAATAAGTTATCAAAAATATTTTTAAGCAATACTATTACGTTTTCTTGTCTCTTTATAAGAAGTTTTTACATTTCGAATTCCAGATTGAACCATTTGCCTCTCTAACATAGAAAAGAAATGTCTTCGATCACGTCCATGAATTACAGCTTGATTGTGAGCTTCTGATAAAGCTATTGGATAACCGAAACCTTTATTAACTTGAGAGAAAACTATTTCGAGTGCTTGATTAAGTAATCGTGAATTTTCGGCAACCCACTCAGGAAATTCTATTCTTGCTATTTCACTACCAATATTTATATAGCAAAAATATATATGTTGCTTTTTTTTATATGATTTCAGGATATTAGCAGTACTTTTCCAAAGTGGACCTCTTTGCCCTGGTTTAAGAATTTCTCCCCACAAAGTAATATCTTTTAAAGGTTCAATAATTTGGCATGGGGTCTGTCTTTTTAAAAAATTATTACAATTATTAACACAATCAGGATTATCAAAAATACAGTTATGTAATCTTAAGAAGTTTATTCCTTCGATACTACTTGAAGAGCTAACATAACCTATTAAAGGAATATTGAAAAACTTTAACTTATCCCAAGCTTCTTGAATAGGCTCTAATATTAAATCATGAACTTCTTCTGATAATCCTTCTAAAAACCAATATGTCAAAGGACCATCGACAATAGATAAAAAATGACCAGTAGAATTATTAAGGTTATCAACCCAATTACATGATATTTGTGCTAGGTTTTGATTTTCTAATATAAGTCTTTGATAGCATAGCCATTCTTCAGTCTTAATCCCCCATTTTCTTGATATATTAAGATCTTCAGGATGATAATATACCTCAGGAATACTTTCTAATAAAGGATGTAGTATTTTTCCATAGTGGAGGATGACTCTACCTATATTAATTAAATAACAATAAGCAATTTCATGATGTGAAGGAACAATTTGAGACCCATCGGTAGCAAATACACTATGATCATGTGAATTGCAATTAATATTTAGGCAAGTATCTAAAGGCTCAACAGGGATAGCCGTCTTGAAATTTAAATCTTGATGCCAATCATAATATTTTTTAATTAAATTTTGTTGTTGTTTTTGTGCTTCTTGAAGTATGGTTCGTCCTCTTTCTAATTTTTGAGAATTAGCGGAAGCTTCTTGTCTTAAGTATTTGCCAATTTTTGGAATTTTTTCAGTAATTTTAGAGATATCTAACATAATTGAAAGCAAAATTATATAATTTACATTATGAACAAAAAATAGTTTTTAATATTCAATAAAAGTAGTTGATTAAGTTAGTTTTAATGTAAAAAATATAAGAATTAAATATTCCGATAATAGCAAGTAATTTAAAATTTTATTGATAGTATACTAGATGCCTCATTTAAGATAAATGGTAAGTTAATAATAAATATTATGTTAAGTTTTACCAAAGTTATCAACTAAATAATATTTTTTAGTATGAAGTTCTCGTTTTAAATTAAATAAATATACCTTTATTGTAATCACTGTGAAATTTTCTTTTCAACTACAAAAAAAATGCTGTAACACTCAAGCTAGAGCAGCAATTTACTCTACTCCTCATGGGATAGTAGAAACTCCAAGATTTATGCCAGTTGGAACAATAGCTGCAGTAAAAGGAATTACGCCTAATCAGCTAAAAAATACAGAAGTACAGATGATTTTAGCTAATACCTATCATCTTCATCTGCAACCAGGCGAAAGTATTATTAAAAAAGCAGGAGGCTTGCATAAGTTTATGCATTGGGATGGTCCTATTTTAACTGATTCTGGAGGCTTTCAAGTTTTTAGTCTTAGTAAACTTAGAGAGATTTCAGAATCAGGAGTAACATTTCGTTCTCCAAAAGATGGTCGTATAATTAAATTGACACCAGAAAAATCGATTGATATTCAAAATGCATTAGGGGCAGATGTTATAATGGCTTTTGACGAATGTCCTCCAGGTAATGCTGATTATCAAATCGTTGAATCTGCAACTAATCGCACCTACCGCTGGTTAAAAAGATGTATACAAGCTCATAATAGAGTCGAAGATCAAGCTTTGTTTGGTATTGTTCAGGGAGGGACTTTTCCTCAATTAAGACTTCAAGCCATATCATCGTTAATTGAATTAAATTTACCAGGTTATGCTATTGGTGGAGTTAGTGTTGGAGAAGATTCTTCTCTAATTCAAGATATTGTACAATTCTCTGCTCCATTGCTTCCTGAAAATAAACCTCGTTACCTGATGGGAGTAGGCACATATAAAGAGATAGCTATGGCAATTGCTTCTGGTATAGATTTGTTCGATTGTGTAATTCCTACTCGTTTTGGTCGTCATGGAACAGCGCTGGTCGCTGGAGAGCGCTGGAATCTCAAAAATTCTAAGTTCCGAGAAGATTTTAGGCCACTTGATGAAAAATGTACCTGTTATACATGCCTAAACTTTACAAGAGCATATCTAAATCATCTAGTAAGATCACAAGAAATGTTAGGTTACACTCTCTTGTCGTTACATAATATTACTGAACTTGTTAAATTTACTCAAGATATTCGAAAATCTATTTTAAATAATTCTTTTACTGAAGACTTTAAGTCTTGGTTAACTTAATTTTGCTATGTTTTTTTGTTGAAATTATTTGATTATTTTTTTAGATTATAGAAAAAATTCATATTTCTTAAAATAATTAGAATATTAATAAAAACTTATAGTTGAATTTTATTAATTCAACTATCTGATGTTTAAGTATTTTGTACAATCATTATTAGTTTGTAGTGGTTATATTTTTTAAAACTTCGTAGCAAAATATTTAAATCTTAGCTGATGTGCTTAAATATTTACTACTATCGAGAATTACTTTTATAGTTAGAATTTATTGCTAATGTAATCTTTATGGAAAGAAAGATATTACGTATTTGTATCGTTGGAGGAGGCTTTGGTGGTCTTTATACAGCCTTACGTCTCTCAAAGTTATTTGTCAAACGAGACAAATATCTGACAATAACTCTAATTGATAAAAATAATCATTTTTTATTCACTCCGCTTCTTTATGAATTAATAACTAATGAAATGGAAGAGCAGGAGATCACTTTTCCCTTTAAAAAACTGTTAGCAAATACAAATATTTCTTTCCAGCAAGGATTAGTAACTGAGATCGATATAAAAAAACAAATCATTCAATTAGAAGGTAAGAGTAATTTATATTACGATAAGCTTGTTCTTGCAACTGGGGTCTCCTCTTCTTTTGGTAGTTGTGACGGGGCTCAAGAAAATGCTATTCCGTTTAGAACAGTTAATGATGCTTACCTTATCAAAAAGACCTTATTATCGTTAGAAAAAAGACAAACTGAAAAAATTCGTATAGCTATTGTTGGTGGCGGAAGTAGTGGAGTAGAAATAGCTTGTAAGTTATCAGATCTTTTACAGAAAAAAGCTAGAATTCGCCTAATAGAAAAAAATAAAAATATTTTAAAAAGTTATTCTTATTTTATTCAAAATGTTGCGAATAAAGAGCTGAAATCTCGTCATATTTTTGTTGATTTAGAAACAAAAGTAACTCAAGTTTCTAGTAATAGCTTATCTCTATTAAATAAAAATAGAAATAAAACTATTCCTACGGATTTAGTAATTTGGACTATAGGGACTAAACCTCTAGAAATAATCAATAAATTACCTTTACTAAAAAATTCAAGAGGATCATTAATAATTAATTCTAAATTACAAATAATTAATCATCCTGAGATTTTTGCAATTGGTGATATTGCAGAATATCAAGAAAATCTGGAGAATAAGTTATGTCCAACAGCTCAAACTGCATTTCAACAAGCAGATTATTGTGCTTGGAATATATGGGCATCAATTGTAAATAATTCTCTCTTATCTTTTTCCTATCAGCCATTAGGAGAAATGATTGTTTTAGGTAATAAAAACGCTGCAGTATCTTCTTTAGGAATACAAATAGAAGGGCAATTAGCTTATATAGCAAGACGTTTAATTTACTTGCATCGTTTACCTACTCAAAAAAAACAATTGATTATTGGAACAAACTTTATACTAAAGTCCTTGCTTAGAATTTTTTCACATTGATTAAAAGATAAGTATTTTTTGTTTTTAAACTTTAATAAAAAACAAAAGATACTTATCTTTTAATTTAAATAGTAATAATTATTACCATTTAAGTAGTGGGTTAAAACCGTGCTTAATAGATGCTTCTCCAATTTGCTTCATCTTGGATACAGTAATCTGATTACGCCCCCAAGAAAAGCTGGTATACCATTGTTCAAATTCAAGTAAAACCGCTTCTGCAAAACAAGCAAACATTTGACGAGAAGGAACATCCATACTGACAAGATCCATTATTTTCCAGTCAATATCTAAGGAATGTTCCACTATCCCCCCTTTAAGAACATGAATATCGGGATGTTGAATTTGTGTCCCTAAATTTTTAGGATAGCCTCCATCAATTACTAGACAAGGCTTCTTAAGAGTTTCAGCGTTAATTTTCACTCCTTTTGGCATACTTGCTACCCAGACAATGATGTCTGCTTTCGGCAAGGCTTCCTCTAAGCCGAGAATCTGTCCTTGATTTAATTCACTACGTAACTTTTGCAATCTATCTTGGTTACGAGCAATTAGTAAAAGTTCTTTAATATCGGTAGTCTCATTAAGCCAACGACAAACGGCACTACCTATATCTCCTGTTGCACCACAAACTGCTACAGTTGATTTTGATAGATCAATTCCTAATTTCTTAGAAGCTTGTTCTAATTGACGACAAATAATATAAGCCGTGTGAGTATTGCCTGTCGTAAAATTATTAAACTCTAAAGATACGTTACGTACCTGTTTGTTATTTTTAAGATTGAATTCTTCAAAAATAATTGAAGAAAAACCACCTAATGCTGTTATGTTGACGTTATTTTTTTGGGCTAACGCCATAGCATTTAATATTTTACGAATTGCTGCTTTAATACGCCGATTAACAAGCATTTCCGGTAAAAAGCAAGACTCAAAATACTTTCCTTCTATGACCTGTCCTGTAACACTAGTAACTTGGAAATGATCAACAACTAATGGCGGAGCAGAGCACCAGAAATCCAGTCCCTGATTACCATACTCAGTATAACCAAGTCTACCAGCAACGGATTGAGCATGTTCTAAATTTGTGAGATGACCTATTAGACCAAACATTGATTACTTTATAGGATAATTAAGCAGAGAAGAAACTAAATCATTAAAAAAGTTAAAGCTCTCGATAATCTTAACTTAATATTTAATTATTGATCAGTTTTATTAAAAAAAAGGAGAAAGGGTCTAAATGTCATAATTGTCATTAGACCCTTATGTATCTAAATTAATTTTAAATGTTCTAATATTTAGGAGGCACGTAAACCATGAGAAGACATTCTCATTATTTCTCGAGTAGAAAAACCAATATTTCCTAGCGCTTCTCCATAACTAATCATAAAGTCTTCAACTAGTGCTTCTTTTTCCATTCCTAATATACTGGCATCTTGCTCAACTTCATTTAGCATTTTCCAGACGATAGGTAAATTTGTTTTGTTTGCTTCTTCTAGTTCTATTTTAGATGATTCAAAATTTTCCCCTAGCCAAACTTCACCAAAGTTCAAATGTTTATATTCGTCTTTAACAACATTTTCAGTGATTTTACGAGCAAAAGGATCTGCTACAGGAATATATATATTATAAGCAGCGATCGCAAAAGCTTCGATAATCAAAGCCTGAATTAATAAGCAAGTAACAACTTTTTTTTCATTTTTTGCTATTTGAAAATTTTCATGAAGTTGAGAAAAGAATTCCTTAGCATATTGCATATCAGGAATAACATTTAAATTTTTACCACAAGCCTGAAAGCCCGTTTTGTGACGATTTTCCATTTTCGAAAGACGAACTAGTTCATCTTTGTTTTTTGGTAGCATATGTACCATGTCGAGGTAGTTCTGATAGGCTTCTTGTTCTCCTTCAATAACAATGGCATTGATGCGGCTATACGCATCTTTATAAGTTTCACTGTTGAAGTCAAGTTCTGATCGTAAGGCAAGCTCTTGCATAAGCTAATTTATCTCCTGTAGTTTAAAACTAAGTTAATGTTGAAATTGATATCTCTAATAAAATAAATGACTTTGGTTATTAAGTCCAACTCGGCTATTACACAATAATATAAGTTCAATTCTAGTGTATAAATTTAAAATAAGAGAAAATAAATGACTAAACTGTTTAATATAGTCTAGATTATATTTTTTTAGCTTAAATATTTAGTGCAACTATTACATAACTGCTCATAAAATTTATAACTTTATATTTTAATAAAAGTTTTTAAGGAACCTTTAAGTGTTAATTCCTACTAAGACTGTTAGATTATATGATAATTGTCTAAATGATAGTGTGAGGAAGTATTATGAAAAAGACCTTATTTTTAAGTCCGCCCTCATTTAATGGATTTGACGGAGGTGCAGGAGCAAGATATCAAGCAAAAAGAGAAATTACTTCTTTTTGGTATCCTACATGGTTGGCACAGCCAGCGGCTTTGGTTCCAGGCAGTAAATTAATTGATGCTCCCGCTCATAACCAAAGTATTGAAGATGTTCTTAGTGTCTCTAAAGACTACGAACTTATTATCATGTATACCAGTACTCCAACTTTACCAAATGATGTGAAGTGTGCTGAAGCGATTAAAAAGCAAAATCCTTCAGCTGAGATAGGTCTCCTAGGAGCGCATGCAGCAGTATTGCCAACTGAGACACTGGAAGAAAATCCTGTTTTAGACTTCGTTTGTCGTTCTGAATTTGATTATACTTGTAAGGAATTAGCTGAAGGAAAACCTTACGATACTATAAAGGGGTTGAGTTATAGAGATAAATTCAACAATATAAAACACACTGAAGAGCGACCATTAGTTCAAGATTGGGATTCAATGCCAAGTGTTTTCCCTGTATATCAGAAAAATCTTGATTTTCGCAAATATTTTATTGGCTATTTACTTCATCCGTATATTTCTTTATATACAGGAAGAGGTTGTCCAGCAAAATGTACTTTTTGTTTATGGCCACAAACCATTGGAGGTCATGACTACCGTGCCAAAAGTCCTAATATTGTAGGACAAGAAATGGCTTTAGCTAAGTCGATCTGGGGTAATTCTGTTCAAGAATATTTCTTTGATGATGATACTTTTACTATTGATAAGAAACGTGTTATCGCAATCAGTGAACATTTGAAAAAGCTTAATTTAACCTGGAGTTGTAATGCACGTGCTAATTTAGATTATGAAACTCTTAAAACTTTACGCGATAATGGATTAAGGCTATTGTTGGTAGGTCTTGAGTCTGGTAATCAAAAAGTTCTTGATGGTATCAAAAAAGGAATTAAACTCGAAGTAGCCCGTAAGTTTATGGCAAATTGTACTAAATTAGGCATTAAAGTACATGGAGCTTTTATCATTGGGTTGCCAAACGAAACAAAAGAGACTATTGAAGAAACTATACGTTTTGCTTGTGAGGTAAGTCCTCATACAATTCAAGTATCTATTGCTTCTCCTTATCCAGGTACAGAACTATACAAGCAAGCACAAGACAATGGATGGTTTAGTAAAGGAGATTTAGTTGCCAATTCTGGCATTCAAATGTCTACACTGCATTATCCTGGATTATCATCAAGTGATATTGAAGATGCTGTTGAACAAATGTATCGTCGTTTTTATTTCCGTCGTCGTACAATTATTCCTATTGTCCAAGAAATGTTGGGAAATCCTCAAATGTTAGTACGTCGTCTAAGGGAAGGACGAGAGTTTATGTCTTATCTAAAAGAGCGTCGTGCTCGAAGTCTTATTAACCGTTAATTCAAATAAATTTTAAGTCTCACAAAATTAAATATGGTTATAATGACCTAAAATTTTGTGAGATTTAAGATGCAAACAAAATTATTCTAAAATTCTTACCATACTTAAAAATTAGCCATAGTCTTAAGATGAAAAATATTAATTTGTTTTTATATCAACAATTCGCGGTTTTATTAGTTTTACTTACTAATTTGTTCTAACACTTACAAATAAAACGAGAGTAGATATAATGCAAAAAACTATTATTACTAATGCTAAGTTATTTGGACATCAAGGATTACAACAAATCTTAATTGATGAACAAGGAATAATTCAAAATATAATAAACGCAGCTCATAGTATTGACCATTTAGAAAATTATAAAATTCATGATGCACAAGGAAACTTGGTTTCTTTAGGAGGCCTTGACCTACAAATCAATGGAGGTTTAGGTTTATCGTTTACAGATATTGATAAATCACAAATTTCAAAATTACAAGAAATTTGTGATTTTTTTTGGAAACAAGGAATAAATTCTTTTCTACCAACTATAGTAACGACTTCAAGTGAAAATATTCAGAAATCTTTATCAACCATTAAACACTTCATCGAAATTCAAAATAAACAAAATAAACAAAATAAACAAACGGCTCAAATACTTGGAGTTCATTTAGAAGGACCTTTTTTAAATCATCAAAAAAAAGGAGCACATCCTTTCAACTACCTTCTTGAACCATCTATTGATTTTGTTAAGAAAATATTAGGAGACTATCAAGATATTGTTAAAATAGTTACGTTAGCTCCTGAATTAGATAAAACTAAAAAAGTTATTCCATATTTATTATCAAAAGAGATAATTGTTAGCTTGGGGCACTCTCAAGCTAATTCAGAGGAGGCGAAAATAGCTTTTGCAATGGGAGCATCTATGGTAACTCATGCATATAATGCAATGCCTTCTTTACATCACCGCCAACCAGGATTATTGGGCGAAGCAATTGTAAATGAAAATGTTTCTTGTGGTCTAATTGCTGACGGTCAACATGTTTGTACTACTATGATTGATTTGTTATTAAGGAGTAGCTTGTACGATAAAGGCATATTTTTAGTAAGTGATGCTTTGGCACCTATAGGCTTGGGAGATGGGGTTTACCCTTGGGATGATAGAAAAATAGAAGTAAAGAGAGGAACAGCAAGACTTTTAGATAAAACTTTAGCAGGAACAACATTACCTTTATTAGTTGGAGTTCAAAATTTAGTTAATTGGAAAATATGTTCTCCTGAAATTGCTATTGCTTTAGCTACTGAATCACCTAGAAGAGCAATTAATTTGCCTGGAATTTCAGTTGGGCAAACGGCATCTTTAATTCAGTGGCGTTGGGACCATTTAAATAATCAATTAAATTGGCAAAGACTCGAAATTTAAATATGATCTCAAGTCAAAGTAAAATAATTTAAAATTAGTTGAACTATGTAAACCCAGTTTACATAATAAAATAAGCACTTATAGGAAGTCTGTTTTCGTAGTTAATGGATTACAAAATGATTTTTAAGCCAACCATACCAAGCTGATAAGCCTTCTCCAGTAACAGAGGAAACTTGAAATATATCTAATTCAGGATTTACTTGTTTAGCGTATTCCAAGCATTGATTAATATTAAAATCAAGGTAGGGTAATAAGTCAATTTTCGTTAATAGCATTACTTTGCTTTCTCTAAACATATGTGGATATTTTAGAGGTTTATCTTCTCCCTCTGTAATAGATAGAATGGCAATTTTAGCTGACTCACCTAAGTCAAATAAGGCAGGGCAAACCAAATTACCAACATTCTCTATCATCAAAATCGAATTAGGTTGAGGGTTTAACTCCATATAGCCTTGTTGAACCATTAAAGCTTCTAAATGACAACCTGCTCCAGTATTAATTTGAATAACTTTGCATCCAGTTTCTTTAATTTTCTTGGCATCATTAATAGTTTCTTGGTCTCCTTCGATAACATTGATTGGAATGTATTGTTTTAAATCATTAATTGTACGAGTTAATAAAGTTGTTTTACCAGCACCTGGAGAACTTACTAAGTTTAAAGAACAGATATTATTTTCTCTGAAAAAAAGGCGATTTTGTTCAGCAAATGAACTATTTTTTTGTAAGATTTTTTTTTCCAAATTAATTATATTTTCAGAATCTTTAGTAGATTGTGAATAATTAATATGCTCATTTTGAAACTGACTCAAAGAGTTATCGTCAATCGACTTATTGCTATACTTATCAATACTTTTCCTTTCTCCTGTATCAATTTTAGTCAGAGAAATATTATTGTTACTACTGCATCCACATGTTACACACATAGCTCTTTATAACTCCATTTCCTTGATTTTTAATTCTTGTCCCTGAATAATTTCTAATTCAAAACTACCACAGTAGCTACATTTTCCATAGGGTTGGGCCAAACTAGTTTCTGTTTTGCACTGAAGACATTTCCCGATACCTTGAGTTTCAATAATTTCTAAAATCGCTCCTTCTAACAAAGTTTGTTTGCAACAAATATCAAAACAAAAATGAATAGACTGAGGAATAATTGCAGATAATTTACCTACTTCAAGTGTAACACGTTTAACTTTTCTGCCTTTTGCCTCTTCTAAAACAATAGCTACAATATTTCTAGTAATTCCTAGTTCATGCATGATTAAAGAGATACTAATTGTTAATAATTTCTAAGGTATATGAAATAAACTTAGCAAACGTTTTCAGTACATTATTATATTTTGCAAAAGCTAAAATATAACTAAATAAAATAATGATTCTATTTAGTTACATTTTTCAAGTATAGGTACAATATTTTATTGGAGACTGAATAAGATATTTCTGAAGAAAAGTCTTTAAATGATTTAAGATTTACCAAATGAGAATTAATTTCAGAGTCTCCATAGAAGAATGCGATTATTTCCAGAATCAGAAATTACTGCAGTATTTTTACAAGTAGTAATCCCATAGGGCCAATTTAAGCTATCACGACTTGATTTTCCATAAAAACGATTCTCATTTTTAATCTTGAAATCAGATTGTCCAGTTAATCCTTTAGCCAGTTGTCCAATAACAGGCTTGTTATTCCATCCTATAAGACGAGAATTTGCAGTATCAGCAGAAATTAACCATTTATCTATTACTGCTATTCCATATGGCATACTAAGAGAATTAGATGAAGGAAAATAATTACCTTTATTTAGTTCGGTGTCTCTAAAATTGTTTTGCCCCAAGACAAAAGAACATGGGGTATTACTATTGGTAGGAATACCATCCCAAATCATAATTCGATTATTACCAGCATCAGTTACTACCAAGTTATTATTCCAGATAGTTAACGCATGAGGCCATCGTAGACTACTGGAGTTTGGATCTTTTCCTCCATTTTCATCTCTTAAATTCATATTTGACTGTCCGAGAACATAATCTGCAGGTTGCCCATTCTTTGTTGGGAGTTTGTTCCATACTAATATTCTACGATTGCCTGTATCAGCAACGAATAAGCGACCTTGAAAATACATAACACCATAAGGCCAATGCATCTTATTAGCAGCAGTAGTTAAATTTCCTTGGTTAGATTCATTTTCATTAAAATTATTTTGTCCCAAAACAATATCTGCTTTAGCATTATTGTTTGAAGGCATTTTATGCCAGATCAATACTCTATGATTCCAAGCATCAGCAACGATAAGCCCTTCTTCAAAATGACAAATACCTGTAGGAACATTTAAAGTGTTTGCTTGAACATTGCTTTTAGCATTTTGACCTTCATGATAAAAATCTGGTTGCCCGATAACCCAATCGGCGGCTTGATTATCTTTCTCAGGACGATACTTCCATCCTAGTAAACGATGATGACCAGTATCACATACCCAAAGTGGTCCATCTTCGGAAATCAAACATGCCCCTCTAGGTCCAAACATTGTAGAAGGGGAAGGACTGACTGGAGAAATAAAACTTGAAGAAATAGTCTCTCCAAGAATAATTTCAGCACCTTTTGGATTTAATATATCTAAAAAAGTTTCTTTGTTATTAGTACTAGAAGTTAGATTTATTTTTGATACAAATTCCATATGTACGAACGAATATTTTTTCTAAGCTAGTTTTATTGTAGAAAATAAAATCTAAAAATAATTTTTTGTAAATATAATTTTTTTATTAAGAAAAGACATATAAAGTATCTAAGGAAAAAATATGTAGCTTCAGCTTTTCTCAATTTTGAAATAAAATTATATATTTATTGCGTACTTTCAGTATGTTCTGCTATAATTCTAAGTCTGATAGAATCAATTATCATTATACTCAATAATTTTTCCTGGATAAAAATCGTGGCTAACTCAAAGTCTGCAATTAAGCGTATTCAAATTGCTGAACGTAACCGGCTCCGCAACAAGAGCTACAGTTCAGCTGTAAAAACTTTGATGAAAAAATACTTCCAAGCAGTAGAAAATTATGCTGCAGCTCCAACTACCGATAATAAAGCAATAGTTGAAAAGAGTATGTCAGCAGCTTACAGTAAAATCGACAAGGCTGTTAAAAGAAGCGTTTTACATCGTAACAATGGTGCCAGAAAAAAAGCACGGTTAGCAAAATTCTTACAGAAAGTTGTCCCGGACTCATAAAACTTGCTTTTACTTCCTAAAATAACGAATGATTAATAAAAGCTAAAGCTAAAAAATATTTTTCTAAATATTCTTTATTAGTCAATTTTAGGTAGCACATTAATCTAGATGAGGTTAACGCGACTTATGAATTTTCATAACTATCTAAAAACCCATAGTCAGAAATAAAAGTTGTTTACTTAACTTTATTAAAGTTTAATAAAGGGTCAATTATGTAAACATTACTCTTGATAATTAGCTTATACCCTCTAGATATTCACAAGTAGACCATATAGTAACAAAATCTTAAGCTTTATTTGTTTTTATAAAGACTGAATTGATGTAAATTCGATAGTCAATAATAGCAATATAAATCTTAAGGAAAAAACTTGATAATGATTACAGAATTAAAAATAATTTAGTGTTTACTGTCGCAATACAATTTTAAGGCTTGAAAACATACTCAAAATATTTTGGCAAAAAGTCAGTCTACTAAAAGGAATAATGAATTATTAGCAAGTATGAATCGACAAGCGACGTAACGCCTGTAAACTATTTCAGTTATCAATTAATTTTTGACAGTATATTTTTAATAATGCTCAGTTGATCAACCTATGAATAATTTGATCTATAACTACAACCTCCTCCCCGATCTTATCGAAATTCAGCATTTAAGTTTTCGTTGGTTTCTTGAAGAAGGATTAATCGAAGAACTTAATAGCTTTTCTCCTATTACTGATTATGTAGGTAAGCTAGAGCTACATTTTTTAGGAAACAACTATAAATTAAAAGAGCCGAAACATGATGTCGATGAAGCAAAACGCCGAGACAGTACTTATTCGGTACAAATGTATGTTCCTACTCGTTTAATTAATAAAGAAACAGGAGAAATAAAGGAACAAGAAGTTTTCATTGGTGATTTACCATTGATGACTGATAGAGGAACATTTATTATTAATGGTGCAGAACGAGTTATTGTTAATCAGATAGTCCGTTCACCAGGAGTATACTATAAAGCAGAAACTGACAAAAATGGACGGCGTACTTATTCAGCTTCTTTGATTCCTAATAGAGGAGCTTGGTTAAAATTTGAAACTGATAAAAATGGCTTGGTATGGGTTAGGATAGATAAAACTCGTAAATTATCAGCTCAGGTTCTTTTAAAGGCTATTGGGTTAAACGATAATGAAATTTTTGATTCTTTACGTCATCCTGAATTCTATCAACGAACTTTGGAAAAAGAAGGCAACCCTACAGAAGAAGATGCTTTACTAGAGTTGTATAGAAAATTAAGACCCGGTGAACCTCCTACTGTTAGTGGAGGGCAACAACTTCTAGAATCTCGTTTCTTTGATAGTAAGCGTTATGACTTAGGCCGAGTAGGAAGATATAAACTTAATAAAAAACTTCGCTTAACTGCTCCAGATACAATGCGTGTTTTGCGTCAACAAGACATTTTATCTGCAATAGATTATCTAATAAACTTAGAATTTGACATCGGAACTGTAGATGATATTGATCATCTAGGAAATCGTAGAGTACGCTCAGTTGGAGAATTGCTCCAAAACCAAGTTAGGGTTGGCTTAAATCGTCTCGAAAGAATTATTAGAGAACGAATGACAGTGAGTGAATCTGATAGCTTAACACCAGCTTCTCTAGTTAATCCTAAGCCTTTAGTAGCTGCAATAAAAGAGTTTTTTGGTTCATCTCAATTATCTCAGTTCATGGATCAAACTAATCCACTAGCTGAATTAACTCATAAAAGGCGTATATCGGCTTTAGGTCCTGGAGGTCTTGCTAGAGAAAGAGCTGGTTTTGCAGTCAGAGATATTCACCCTTCTCATCATGGACGTATTTGTCCTGTTGAAACTCCTGAAGGTCCCAATGCTGGTTTAATTGGTTCTTTAGCTACTTATGCTAGGGTCAATCAATATGGCTTTATTGAAACTCCTTATTATCGAGTAGAGAATGGGCGAGTTAGAAGAGATCTAGATCCAACTTATCTTACCGCTGATGAAGAAGATGACCTCAGAGTTGCACCAGGTGACATTAGTACTGATACAGATGGTAATATAATAGGGAGTGTAGTTCCTACACGTTATCGTCAAGAATTTTTTATAACTAGTCCTGATCAAGTAGACTTTGTAGCTGTTTCTCCTGTGCAGATTATTTCTGTTGCAACTTCTATGATACCTTTCCTAGAGCATGATGACGCAAACCGCGCTCTAATGGGCTCTAACATGCAAAGACAAGCAGTTCCTTTACTACGTCCAGAACGGCCTCTTGTTGGCACAGGTCTTGAAGCCCAGGCCGCTAGAGACTCTGGGATGGTTATTGTATCTAGAACTGAAGGAATTGTTAGTTATGTTGATGCTAATAAGATACGAGTAAAAGTCACTGGCCCAGAAAATCATGATAAAGTTGGTCAAGAGATACAGTATATCTTACAAAAATATCAACGTTCTAATCAAGATACTTGCCTAAACCAAAGACCACTAGTATATGTCGGTGAAGATGTAGTACCAGGACAAGTTTTGGCAGATGGTTCTGCTACTGAAGGGGGCGAATTAGCTCTCGGTCAAAATATTCTAGTAGCATATATGCCTTGGGAGGGATATAACTATGAAGATGCTATTTTGATTAGTGAGCGTTTAGTGTTCGATGACATATATACAAGCATTCATGTAGAAAAATTCGAAATCGAAGCTCGTCAAACAAAATTAGGTCCAGAAGAGATCACCCGAGAAATTCCTAATATCGGAGAAGATTCTCTTAAGAACTTAGATGAACAAGGGATTATTCATATTGGAGCATGGGTAGAAGCAGGAGATATCCTTGTAGGAAAGGTAACTCCAAAAGGAGAATCGGATCAGCCACCAGAAGAAAAACTACTTCGAGCCATCTTCGGAGAAAAAGCACGAGATGTAAGAGATAATTCGTTAAGGGTTCCTAACGGTGAAAAAGGAAGAGTAGTAGATGTAAGAGTATTTACAAGAGAGCAGGGTGATGAGTTACCTCCAGGAGCGAATATAGTTGTTAGAGTTTATGTAGCTCAGAAACGTAAAATTCAAGTTGGCGATAAAATGGCAGGGCGTCATGGAAATAAAGGAATTATTTCAAGAATTTTACCTATTGAAGATATGCCATATCTTCCTGACGGAAGACCTATGGATATAGTATTAAATCCTTTAGGTGTTCCATCGAGGATGAATGTTGGACAAGTATTTGAATGCCTACTTGGTTGGGCTGGAGAAAATTTAGGAGTACGATTTAAGATTACTCCTTTTGATGAAATGTATGGTGAAGAATCATCTCGTAAAACTGTTCATGGCTTATTAGCTAAAGCAGCTGAGAAACCTCGCAAGAATTGGGTGTATGAAAACAATCATCCAGGCAAGATAGCTGTTTACGATGGACGTACCGGAGAAAAATTTGATCGTCCTATCACTGTCGGCCAAGCTTATATGTTAAAGCTAGTGCATCTCGTAGACGATAAGATTCATGCACGTTCAACAGGTCCTTATTCTTTGGTAACTCAGCAGCCTCTTGGTGGTAAAGCCCAACAAGGTGGTCAGCGTTTTGGAGAAATGGAAGTATGGGCTTTAGAAGCATATGGTGCCGCATATACATTACAAGAATTATTGACAGTAAAATCTGATGATATGGAAGGAAGAAACGAAGCTTTAAATGCCATCGTCAAAGGAAAACCTATACCTCGTCCAGGGACACCAGAATCATTTAAGGTATTAATGAGAGAACTACAGTCCTTAGGATTAGATATTGCTGTCCACAAAGTAGAAACTGCTGATGATGGAACAAGTCGAGATGTAGAAGTTGATTTAATGATCGACAGTCAACGCCGTTCACCCAATCGTCCAACTTATGAGTCACTGACTACAGAGGATCTTGAAGCAGAAGAGGTTTAAACAGAAGAAGCATCAATGATAGATATCAATAACTATTTATTATTGGTTATCAATTACTATTAACTATAAACTACTAACCAAAATGACATTCTATAATCAAATTGTTGACAAACGTCGCTTAAAAAAACTAATCGCTTTAGCTTTTCGTAACTATGGTTCAGCTCACAGTTCTCAAGTAGCGGATGATTTGAAAAACTTAGGATTTCGCTATGCAACCAAAGCTGGAGTATCTATTAGTATTGATGACTTAACAGTTCCCCCTGCCAAGCGGGGAATGCTTCAGAGTGCTGAACAAGAAATTAGTAGGACAGAAGCTAGATATGCTCGTGGAGAAATAACTGAAGTAGAACGTTTTCAAAAAGTTATTGATACTTGGAATAGTACATCAGAAGAACTTAAAGATGAGGTTGTTCGTAATTTTAGAAAGACAGACCCTCTAAATTCAGTATATATGATGGCTTTTTCTGGGGCGCGAGGCAACATGAGTCAAGTGCGACAATTAGTTGGAATGCGTGGTTTAATGGCTGATCCGCAAGGTCAAATTATAGATCAGCCAATTAAAACTAATTTTCGTGAAGGTTTAACAGTAACAGAGTATGTAATTTCTTCATATGGGGCTCGAAAAGGCCTAGTAGATACTGCCCTTAGGACAGCTGATTCAGGGTATTTGACTAGGAGACTGGTAGATGTCTCTCAAGATGTAATTGTTCGAGAAATAGATTGTGGAACTCGTCGTGGATTAATGGTTAAAGCCATGAAAGACGGTGAGCGTGTAAAAATAGCGCTAGGAGATCGATTACTAGGAAGAGTTTTAGCTGAAGATGTAATTGTAGGAAATGATATTCTAGCTAAAAGGAATCAGGCAATTGATGCAGAGCTTGCTGCCAAAATTGGTGCCAGCGTAGAATATGTAATTGTACGTTCACCTCTAACATGTGAAGCAGCCCGTTCAGTATGTCAATCTTGCTATGGATGGAGCTTGGCAACAGGTCGCTTCGTAGATCTTGGCGAAGCAGTTGGTATAATTGCAGCTCAGTCAATTGGTGAGCCTGGAACTCAGTTAACCATGAGAACATTTCATACTGGAGGAGTATTCACTGGTGAAGTTGCTGAACAAATTAAATCTCCTAGCGAAGGAATCATAAGATGGAACAAAGGATTAAGTGCTCGTAAAGTACGTACACGTCATGGAGAAGACGCTTTTCAAGTTGAAGTAGGTGGGGAATTAAATTGGTGTTCCAGCAAAAATGATGATAAATCTAGTTATTCCATAACTCCTGGCTCAGTCTTGTTTGTTGCTGATGGTGATAGTGTTCAGAAAGATAAAATGCTAGCCGAGGTAACGTCCGCTAAAACAACTTGTGCTACAGAACGAGCAACAAAAGATGTATCTACCGATCTAGCTGGAGAAGTATTTTTTGCAAGCCTAGTGTCAGAAGAAAAAACTGACCGCCAAGGGAATACGACTCATATTGCCCAAAGAGGGGGATTAGTATGGATATTATCAGGAGAAGTATATAACTTTCCTCCTGGGGCAGAACCAACAGTGTCAAATGGGGATCAGGTAGTAGAAGAAGATGTACTAGCAGAAACTAAATTAGTATCGATGAACGGAGGGATAGTAAGGTATCTTTCTGAAAGCCGTGAAATAGATATTATTACTGCCTCTGTATCTTTAGATAAGGCTGAAATACGTAGAGAAAGCAGTGGTGGGCATGAGCAATATATAATCTATACAGCTGAAAATCAGAGATTTTTATTAAAAGCAACTCCTGAAACAAAGGTACAAAATCATGCGGTTATTGCAGAACTAATTGATAACCGTTGTGAAACTTCTACAGGTGGTATTTTACGTTATGGCGGCATCGAAGTCGCTAAAGGAAGTCGGAAAACTGGTTATGAAATATTAGGAGGAGGAACTCTACTATGGGTTCCCGAAGAAACTCATGAAGTTAATAAAGATATTTCTCTATTAATAGTTGAAGATGGACAATATGTTGAAGCAGGTACTGAAGTGGTAAAAGATATTTTTTGCCAGTCTTCAGGTGTTGTTGAAGTTGTTCAAAAAAATGACATTTTACGAGAAATTATTATTAAGCCTGGAGAGTTTCATTTAGATGTTGATCCAAATGAGGTCGTATTAAAGAATGAAGATCTTGTTCCTCCAGGAACTGAGGTATTGCCTGGCGTTGTTAGTACTGATTTATGCCAAGTAGAGTGGATTGAAAGTACTGAAGGACAAGGTTTATTGTTACGCCCTGTCGAAGAGTATAATATTAATCACAAACCAAAAGTTCCATCTCAAAATTCAATTAATGGAAAAGATTTAGAAAGACATATTGAATTAAGAACTGTACAAAAATTATTTTATAAAGATGGAGAAAGAGTAAAATCGGTTGATGGAGTTCACCTTTTAAATACTCAGTTAGTACTGGAAATTGAAACTGGTAATGATCAACTATCCTCTACTTTGGTAGCAGATATTGAATTAAAAGATGATGATAAAAAAGATTGTCAGCGCTTACAACTAGTTATTTTAGAGTCGTTGACACTACGTCGTGATCTTGATACAGATCCTTACGGTGGAATAATTAAAACTAGTGTCTTAGTATCGAATGGGGATCAAATATCTCCAGGTGACATAGTAGCAAAAACCCAAATTCGATGCAAAGAAAATGGGCGAATTCGAGGAATAAAAGATGGCCTTGAAGCAGTACGTCGTCTCTTAGTAGTACGCAATGAAGATATCCAAGTTTTTACATTAAATGAAGAACCAAAAGTTAAGGAAAATGACTTGGTTGTAGCAGGGACAGAACTTGCTTCTGGAGTAATCACAGCTGAATCAGGACTAATATCTTCTATAAATAAAATCAGTGCATCAAATTATAAAGTAACTTTGCGGCTAGCTCGTCCTTATAGAGTTTCTGCTGGAGCTATTCTACATGTTGATGATGGAGATTTAGTTCAACGTGGGGATAATTTGGTCTTACTGGTTTATGAAAGAGCAAAAACAGGAGATATTATACAAGGTTTACCTAGAATTGAAGAGTTACTTGAGGCTCGGAAACCTAAAGAAGCTTGTATATTAGCTCGAAAACCAGGAGTTTGCCAAATTGAATATAGCGACAATGAAATTTTATCAATGAAAGTTGTTGAGGAAGATGGAGCAGAAACTGACTATCCTATTCTTCTTAATCAAAACGTTATTGTTTCAGACAACCAAAAAGTTGATATTGGTGAACATTTAACTGATGGTCCAGCCAATCCGCATGAATTATTAGAAGTATTTTTTAATCATTATGTTGATAAGAAAGGAGTTTATGAAGCTGCTTTAATTGGTTTACAAGAAGCTCAGAAATTCTTGGTTGATCAGGTACAAGTTGTTTATCAATCTCAAGGAATTGATATTTCTGATAAACATATTGAAGTTATTGTTCGTCAGATGACTGCAAAGGTTAGGGTTGATGATGGAGGGGATACAACAATGTTACCTGGTGAATTAGTAGAATTAAGGCAAATAGAACAAGTAAACGAGGCCATGTCTATTACAGGTGGTGCTCCAGCTATGTATACTCCTGTTTTGTTGGGAATTACCAAAGCTTCTTTAAATACAGACAGCTTTATAAGCGCAGCATCATTTCAAGAAACTACTCGTGTGTTAACTGAAGCAGCTATCGAAGGAAAATCTGATTGGCTGAGAGGTTTAAAAGAAAATGTAATTATTGGTCGTTTAATTCCTGCAGGTACTGGTTTTAATGTTCACGAAGAAATGCTTACAGGAGCTGTAGACGCCAGCGATGACAATTCTGACAATCAACATGAGAAAGAAAGTAAGCAAAATAATAAATATGATAGGGAGCACTCTAATCGATTACTAGGATCTACTTTAGATAAGGTAGATGAGAATATGATTTTAGATGATAATATTGCTCGTGCTTACACTAAAGCAGAAACTCCTTGGAATATTTATGGTAAAGAAAAAGATGATGAGTAAAAAAAATTCATCTGTGAACTTAAACAAAGATAAAACATAATAATTTGCTTTTTATTTTGGTTATATTTTGAGGGTATTATGTGCCCTCAAAATATAACCAAAATAAATATTTATTAATTTATATATTTCAATTTTTTGTTTAAAATATATAAGTATTAAAAATTAGACTTATCTATGGACTTAACTTCTTTAAGACAAGAATATAACTGCAAAGGCTTAGTAAAAGAAGAATTATCTTCCGATCCTTTTCATCAGTTTGAAAAATGGTTTGAGGAGTATGTTCAAACAAGCCTACCAGAACCAAATGCAATGGTTCTAGCAACTGTTTCGGAAGCAGGAGAGCCTTCCTCGAGAACAGTTCTCTTAAAATATTTTGATGAACAAGGATTAGTCTTTTTTACAAATTATGGAAGTAAAAAAGCCAAACAAATTGAGGGTAACTCTAATGTTGCCTTGTTATTTCCATGGTTTCTTTTAGAGCGTCAAGTCAAAATTGAAGGAATCGCTAGTAAAATTTCAACAACAGAATCTTTAGCATATTTTATTAATCGTCCTCGAGGTAGTCAATTGGGTGCTTGGTGCTCACATCAAAGTAATATTATTTCTTCAAGAAGTATGTTGGAGAATAAATTTGAAGAATTAAAGCTAAAATTTCAAAATAAGACAATACCTTTACCATCTTTTTGGGGTGGATATAGAATCGTTCCTAAGCAGTTTGAATTTTGGCAAGGACGAAGTAATAGATTACACGATAGATTTGTTTATGCATTGAATGATGATAACAAATGGAGTCTTGATCGCTTATCTCCTTAAATCTCTCTATATCAGTTAAATCATCATCTTAATTATAATTGAATGTCTAAACAGCTAAAATTTAATTAAATGAAAAAGTAGTAGTAATTAATAAATATAAATTACTACGATACTAAAATTTAGATCATCTTAGTTTTTAGAAGCTGGTTGAATAACAAAGATTACAGTAATATTCTTAGCTGCATAAAATTTTTAAAAAAGACACTATTTTTAATAACAAGTTATAGAAATTTTTCTTATTTTACTTACTACAAACTATGATTTAAGATCATAATAGCCATAAACATATTGATAACTATAAATAAGTTTAGTAACTTATTTATTAGCAGTTAAAACAATAGTCTAATTATTTAAAAATAAAAGAGAAGTAATTAAATCAGTAAATATACGATAGTAAATAAACTTTTTTAAGTTAGATTTGATAGTTTATGTATGTTTTGTTGAGGTAATTAAAATTATGATTGATGTTATTATAATTACGACATTTATTCTGGTAGCTGCTGGGATTGGTTTTAATAGTATTGATTTACTTTCTTTAGAATTACAAAAACAAATCGCTGATATAAATAGCTTAAGATGGTTAGGAGCTTTTTGTTCTTCAATTTTAGGATTGATTTTTGGTTTGGTTGCTCAAACTACGTATAGAAATATAGAAACATATGCTAGAACTATTCCCATAGAATTTACCTTAACAAGATCAATGGGACTTATTACAGGACTCATTATAACTAATCTTACACTTGCTCCAATTTTCTTATTACCTATACCTCAAGAATTTACTTTTATTAAACCTATGGCTGCCATTTTAGGAAGTACTATATTTTCCTTTATGGGAGTTAGCATAGCAGGCGCTCATCAGAATACTATTCTAAGACTAATAAATTTCAGGGTGTCTGAAACTTGGTTAGCTAAAGAAAATAAACTTCAGGCTGCTTCTGTCAAAATTATTGATACTAGTTGCATAATAGATGGACGCATAGAAAAACTAGTACATACAGGATTTATTGAGGGGAGAATTCTAATTCCTAGATTCGTATTGGATGAATTACATATATTAGCAGATAATAATAATAATCAAAAACGTTTCAAAGGACGTAGAGGATTAGATATATTAAATAGAATGCAGAGGTCTAACCCTGAAAGTTTTTCTATTTACCAACACTATCATACAAAAGCTTCTACTATTGATGCAAAGTTAATCGATCTTGCTAAAGAAATTAACGGAATTCTTTTAACAAATGACCATAATTTAAGTAAAGTAGCCACATTACAAAAAGTAAATATTCTTAATATTAACGATATTGTTGAAGCTAGTCGCTCAATTTACCTTCCTGAGGATATATTACATCTTAAAATTATTAAATCAGGGCAAGAGACTAGTCAAGGGGTAGGATATTTAGAAGATGGTACTATAGTAGTTATAAAAGAGGGAGAAAAATATGTCGGGAAAACTACAAGTGTTTCTGTAACTTCTGTAATTCAAACTTCCACAGGAAGAATGATTTTTGCAAAAATTGAATCAATTATTTCTTAGTATTAAAACTATTTTATACATTAAAAATAACTAATATCTTTTTGGCATTAAGTACAATTTAATTCTTCAAATATATTATTTCTTGTATGCAATCTTCTTAAATGAGATTCTAGTTCATAAGTCAATCTTTCAGAATCATTTTTAGTATTTTGGAAATCATATATATTTATATCCATAGGCAAACCTATGTTTACAATAACTTTTGTCCACCAAGAAGGGAAAAATTGACTATATTGAATACTGATTGGTAAAACTTTTACTATATTATTAGGCTTTTCAGATTTTACACCTAAAACAATATGAGCTGTACCTCTTTTCAAAGTTCGAATTTGAGATCCCCTAAAGATACCTCCTTCTGGGAAAATAACTAACATCTTTTCTTTTTTTAAAATTTCTACACTATAATCCAAACCTCCACCAATTAATTGTTTAGAATTAATTGGGAAACCTCCTAATCTTCGGATACACCAACCTTGAAAACCTTTCATTTCACTAGAAGAAACCATGAAATGTAAATCTCGTCCACTAGTTACACGACCTACCGCATAAGGAATTATTAAGGCATCCCAACGAGATCGATGAGTTGGAGTAACGATTACTGAACCGTTTTTAGGAATATTTTCCTTACCTTTGACTACTAAACGACCAAAATACAAGGGTAATATTATCCAAAATCCTAAAATATAAGCAATGTAGGTTAGCCAAGGAGAAACTGTAGACTGTAATTTTTCACGTGAACGATTAGGGGTATCCATAAAGTTAAATACAAGTAATAAAAGTAATAAAAATAATAAACTTAGATATTTAGTTACCCAGCATTTTTTGAACCTTTTCCTGCAAATTCTTACTTTTAGCAACGATTTCTTCAATCTTTAAAAATCTTTCTAAAGCTAATCCTTGCATTTTTACAGTGCTTTGTCTTTTTTTCTCTGCATTATTCATTATTTCTTCAAGTTTAACAACTACCTTCCTAAATTTATCCAGGTCTTCTGAAGAGTTATCAATATTGGGGTTTAGTTGTCTCTGGTTTTTATTAATTTCCATAAATTTTTCAGGAGTTAAACCTTCCTTTTTCATTGCTTTGGCCATAATATGCTGCATATTCATTTCAATTCTTTGAAAATGTTTAATTACATTTACAAATTGCTTTAGCTCTAAAGGACTAACTTCCTGTGAATAAATTGTTTCTGTTTTTATGGTAGGTGATAAAGGTGCTTGAAATTGAGATTTAGCTTTCTGAGGAGATGCGAGTAGTAAAATTGTAACTATGCTGCTTAATATAGATATTTTAAACATAAAATTTTTCTTGAACATTTATTTATAATTCCAGTATAGTTAATTATATTAGACCTCTACTGTCTAAATTGTCATATATTTTTTAGTTATTAGTTATTGAATTTTTCTCTAACAATAATATTTGCTAGATTTTAGCTCAATGAAATAGAAATATATCTTACAATCATTATAATCTTGATATATTCTAACAAAAGCCTCTTTACATAAACCTAACAATTAAATTGAATTCTCATGAAGCCCAATAATATTATGAGCCAGGTAAAGAGATTAAATATTATTATTAAAGGTATTGTTCAAGGTGTCGGATTTAGACCGTTTATTTATAAATTATCAACAAAGTTAGATTTAAAAGGAGTAGTTATCAACTCTGGATCAGGTATTATCATTGAAGTTGAAGGAAATCATAATAATCTACAAAGTTTTTTGTCAAAACTACATCAAGAAAAACCTATAGTATCAAAGATTGACTATGTTAGCGTTATTATTCTTAAACCTTTTGGTTATTTAACTTTTAAAATTAATAATAGTATTAATGACAAAAAAAATGTTAAGGTTCCTCCTGATATGGCTACATGCCAAGATTGTTTAGAGGAAATATCTAACCCTATAAGTAGACGGTATTTATATCCTTTTACTAACTGTACTGATTGTGGATCACGCTATAGTATTATTCATGGTTTACCTTATGATCGTTCTCAGACAAGCATAAAGAAATTTATCATGTGTCAATTTTGTCAAAAAGAATACAATAATTCTTTTAGCAAACGATTTCATTCTCAAATCAATCTTTGTCCTTATTGTGGCCCCAAATTAAAACTACTAAATCATAGGGGTAAAGTATTATCGTATAGTCTTGAAGCTTTAAGGCAATGTATAAATGATCTTAAGGCTGGAAAGATCGTTGCAGTTAAGGGATTAGGAGGATTTCAAATAATTGTTAATGCCAGGAATACAAATTCAATTCATAAATTAAGGAAATATAAAAACCGGCCTAAGAAACCATTTGCCTTAATGTATTCCTCATTAAAAGCTGTAAGAACTGACTGTCAAATTAGTTTATTAGAAAAAGAGTTGTTAATTTCTTCACAAGCTCCTATCGTTTTACTTAAGAAGAAGAATAATAATCAAAATTGTAACATTGCACCTAATAATCCGTATTTGGGAGTTATGCTTGCTTCAACTTCTTTACACTACTTATTACTAAAAGAATTAAATTTTCCACTTATTATAACTAGTGGAAATATTAATAGTGAACCTATATGTATTAATGAAAAAGAAGCTGTTCAACAGTTAGGAAATATTGTTGATTTATTTTTAACCCATGATTTTCCAATTGTTCGTCCTATTGACGACTCTGTGGTCAGAATTATACAAGGGAAAAAATTCTTTATGAGATGTGCTAGAGGATATGCTCCTATATCTTTAACGATACATAAACAATTATATTTTAATTCTAAAAAATTTATAGTACAACCTAGTATTTTAGCGGTTGGAAGTCATGCAAAAAATACTGTGGCTATATTAAAGGATAATCAGATTTTTGTAAGTCAATATATTGGGGATCTTAGTGCACTAAAAACTTTTGAATCATTTAAAAATACGATTAATAATCTTAGAACTTTATATGAATTTAAGCCAGAAATTATAGTATGTGATAAACATCCTGATTACATATCTAGTAATTTCGCTGAAATTCAAAATTTACCTTTAAGAAAGGTTCAGCATCATTATGCCCATGCACTTTCTTGTATGTTAGATAATAAATTAAAACCACCAGTTTTGGGAATTGTTTGGGATGGGACTGGATATGGTGACGACGATAAAGTTTGGGGAGGAGAGTTTATACTAATTTTAGATAATTCTTATAAAAGAATTGCTTGTCTTCACTCTTTTAAGCTTCCCGGGGGGAATAAAGCTATGAAAGATCCAAAGCGCAGCGCGTTAGGTATATTATACGAAGTACCAAATCTTGAAAAAAATCTAGAACTATCTTTTTTTAAAGAGTTCTCAAAACAAGAATTATCTTTATTACAACAAATGTTATCTCTCGACATAAATGTATTTTTAACCACAAGTATAGGTAGGCTATTTGATGGAGTTGCAGCAATTTTAGGAATATGTTATGAAAATACTTTTGAAGGGCAAAGTTGTATGATGCTAGAACATGCAACCTTAAAATTTAAAACTGAAGATAGCTATACTTACAACATAATAAGAATAAAATATCCTTACATAATAGATTGGAAATCTATGATACGAGAAATAATTCAAGATATAAATAAAAAAATATCTTCTGAGAAAATTTCTGTAAAATTTCACAATACCCTTGCTGAAATTATTGTTGATATTGCAAAGATATCTCAAGTAAAAAATATCTTGTTAAGTGGAGGCTGTTTTCAAAACAAATATCTGACAGAGAGAGCAATCTTTAGGCTAGAACAAGAAAATTTCGTTCCTTTCTTTCATCAGAAAGTGCCATCTAATGATGAAGGTATAGCAATAGGACAGATAGTAGCAGAAATCATACATAAATAATAATATGTAATTCACTGAAAAATTCTTTCTTGTGCCTTGATATAAAAAAATAATTCCTAGTTCTTAACTTTACTTGATATTTCAATCATGGTATATGTGTAATACAATCTAACAAGATTTATTTTGTATATCAGACAATGTAGACTTAGTTATTATATTAAATTTAAAAATATACTATGGAATTAGTGCTTCCTGAAGATTTAAGATTTTTGGATTCTCATGAATATGTTCGTTTAGATGAGAAAAATGCTGTTATCGGAATTAGCTCTTATGCTATCGAACAATTAGGGGATATAGTATTTTTAGAATTGCCTAATATAGGAGATATTGTAAAGACTGGAGAAAGTTTTGGTTCAATCGAATCAGTAAAAGCTGCTGAAGAACTTTATCCCCCAATTTCAGGGATTATCATAGATCGCAATGAAACGATTATTGAAAATCCAGAAAAAATAATTGATGATCCCTATGGAAATGGATGGTTGTTAAAAATACAATTTGAAAGTTTTAACAACGAGTTAGAAAATACTCTTTCAGCGGAAGAATATAAATCTATGTTAGACAACTATACCTAAACAATAAAAAAGATTTAATTATTAGTAGAAATTAAATCTTGGAGTAGTTAACTATTTTGACAAAATAAATTAAAATTTACATTTTTTAGCTTGAAAAATTCGTTTTACTACTGCTTCGACGACTTTATCAGGAGTTGAAGCTCCAGAAGTAACTCCGATAACTAAGGGCGTATTAGGGAGCCAGTTATCTTGAACTACCAAATCCTGTGTTAATGGCTTATGTTCAATTCTATTGCCTAGAAGAATACGTTTTTCACTATCTATATGGTATGAAGGGATACCTTTCTCTATAGCAATTTCCTGCAAATGTGTAGTGTTTGACGAGTTAAAACCACCAATAACTACCATTAAAGAGATATTTTCTTCTACCAAATTTAACATGGCATCCTGACGCTCTTGAGTGGCATCACAAATTGTATTGAAGCTCATAAAATGTTTATTTAATTCAATTGGACCATATTTTTTTAATATAGTCATTTCAAACATTTTCCCAATTTGTTCCGTTTCACTTTTTAGCATAGTTGTTTGATTTGCTATGCCTAGTTTTATCAAATCTTTGTCAGGATCAAAATCCTCTGAACATGCATTTTGGAATTTCTCTAGAAATAATTTTTTATTTCCTCCATTTAGCATATAGTCACAAACATATGCTGCTTCTTCGAGGTTTAGTACAACTAGATAAGTTCCAGCAAAAGAACTAGTAGCAACAGTTTCTTCATGCTTATATTTTCCATGAATAATAGATGTATGGTCTCTTTTTTTATGTTTTTCAACTGAATTCCAAACCTTAGAGACCCATGGGCAAGTTGTATCAATAATAGTACATCCTATACTATTTAAAAATTGCATTTCTGTAACACTTGCTCCAAAAGCAGGCAATATAACTACGTCTCCTTGCTTCACAACAGAAAAATCTTTATTTTCACCAACAATTTTAATAAATCCTACATTCATTTCTAATAAACGTTGATTGACCGAAGGATTATGAATAATCTCATTAGTAATCCATATTTGTTTATCTGCAAAATGTTGACGAGTTTCGTAAGCCATTGCTACTGCACGTTCAACTCCCCAGCAAAAACCAAAAGCTTCTGCCAAATGAATAGTTATATCACCTTGTTGCCACCTATAGTTGTTGTTGCGAATCTTTTGAATTAGAGAGCTTTGATATTCTGTATTCATTACTCCCATTACTTCAGCCTCATGCCCAAAACCTTTGCGATGATAATGTATAGACTGTTGTAAAGATCTTTTAAAAGCTTTTGTATCCATGATATCGTAAGACTAAATTTATGATTGGTACTAATTATCAATCATCTTTTATAAATGATCAAATTTGTTCAAAAAACTGGTCGAAACTACACTAAATTAAAATAATAATTTAAATATAAAAAACTATTATTTTAATCAATTCGTTTAAGTCACATGATTTAATACTTGATAGATTTAACTCATTTTCTATAAAAAATTTTGTATATGATCAAGATATCACTTAATTACATATTAAGGTCAATTTTTAAAGTTATTAATTAATAGTAAGTAAAATCCTGTAATAATAAACTAAAGTCTAATATTAAATTATTTTATAAACATAGAAAAATTTAACATCTTCTAACGCTAAATATTTAGCTTTAGTTTAATTTATGTATATTTTATAGTTTATAACTATCATTCATATATGATTTTTGATATGGTAAATATTGGGCAATGCAGTATTAATTTTTATTGATTTAACATTTTTTATGAATAATCCTTTAAAAGAATCTTCCTCACAAGAAACGAATCCTTTTAGCTGTCTTATTGGATCATTTCTAGCAGGAATACTAGGCTATGGACTCTATATGTTAACTAGTTCTATTATTCATTCTTTTAATGCTAAGCCCATAATTTCTTCCAATCTTCTAATTATAAAATTGGGAAGTTTAGTAAAAACTTTGGTTATGGGTGTTGCTTCATTAGCAACTTTTATGTGTTTCTTTATATCTTTTGGGCTTATTTTATTAGCTTGTCAATTATTTTTAAATAAAATAAACCATACCTAATATAAAAAAATTCTCTAGTTAAGATAAATTTATAAGTCAGTGTTTTTCTTCTAGCTTGTCTAATAGTTTAGTAATCTAATATTCAAATACTACTAAAAGTAACCTAACAGTATTTGTTTCAATAATAATATTAATTTTCTACATATCATTATTAAATAATTTCGTTAAGTACTTCAATGTATTAATTTCTGAAGAACTTAATAAACGATAATGACCAAGCTTTACATTATCGACTTTAGAAGTTGACAAAGATATAGGTCCAATAGCAGTACGATGTAATTTAATAACATCTAATTCAAACTTCTGGGCAATACGGCGAATATGTCTATTTTTACCTTCTGTTAAGATAATTTTTAGATTTGTATATTGTCTATTATTATTAATAACTTCTAGATAAGCAGGTAATGTTTTTTTCCCATCTAAAACAACACCTTGGCGCCAATCTTTTAATATTGCCTGTGTGAAGTTTCCTCGTACCAAAACTTCATAGATTTTAGGTAAATGATATCGTGGGTGGGTTAATCTTAAAGTTAAGTTCCCATCATTTGTTAGCAATAAAGCTCCTGAAGAATTCATGTCAAGTCTTCCAACAGGATGTATTCCCATTCCTTTTCGTAAATTACTAGGCAATAAGTCCATTACGATAGAACGGTTTTGAGAATCTTTACAAGAACAAATTATTCCAACAGGTTTATTCACTAATATGTAAAATAATTGTGTCTTTTTGTGAGATTTAATTATTTTTCCATCTAATTCTAAAAGATCATGATTTGGATCTGCCTTATCTCCTAATAATACGATTTGCCCATTTAATTTCAATCTTTTTTCTAATATTAATATTTCTGCATGACGTCTAGAAGCAATTCCCAATTGAGACAAGATTTTTTGTACTCGTTTTTTCACTGTTATTGAGCCTCAAAATATTAACAGGTTTTTCTACCTTTATATTTATGTAATTCATGCCAGCCATAGAACAGAATTGAGGTTTCATATGGCTTTGTAAAAACTTATAAGATTATTAAATTAATATTTAATACAACAGATAAAACTTTAAAATTTATATCCTATTTTTTTATAGATTTGACTTATTCATTACAAATCTATAAAGTTTGATTGAATTTATTAGCCATTGTTTGTTTTCTAATCCTGATTAACTTGTATATACTTTCTTGTTGAATTAGTGTGTATTCTGATTTTTTTAAATCTAATTTATCTAAATATTTTTTTTCGCTAACTATTAATATACTTTCCTGGCTATTTATTTGCTCAAAGTATTTAGCAGCAAATCCATTCTCAATATCGGACTCTGTTATTGAATCAACAACGTTTTGTGTATAGAATACTAAACTTGGACGCATAAAACCTAAAAAAACTACTCTTTCATTTGGCTCTTTCTCAATTTTTATAAGATTAGAAATTTCTCTTAAGGGAAGATGTCTCTGGCTATCAATAATTTGTGCAGCAGGTAAGCAAACCCAAGAAAAAAATCCTAAGAATCCTAATAAGTTAGCAACCCATAACCAAGAGCGATAATTACGCATCCATATCAAAAATAAAGAGAAAAGAACAGCAAACGACCAAATTATTCCTCCTCTTATTAGTAAATGGGATTCTAGTAAAAGTTTTTCTAATTCTGGAGCCATAGCTATGGAATGATTACTGATCAAATGATGACTATAAAAAGAAGCTAGAGCAAATCCGCTCAGAATACCAATATTGGCAATACAGCTTATTAAGAATACAAAAGGCCATATTCTTAAACATGGTTTATTATTGTTAATTCGTTTATTCCAAAACAATGTTACTATAACCGCTAAAGCAGGTATAGAAGGTAAAATATAACTTATTAATTTTGTTGCAGAAGCAGAAAAAAATAAAAAAATTACAGAAACCCAGCATAGGCAAAATATTCCTAGCTGACTACTACGAGAAGAGTGTACTACTTCATATCGTTTCCAGAACTTTAGTTCGGTTAATGCAAGAGGCAGATAAGCTGACCAAGGTAGTAATCCCACAGTAATGACAACTATATAGTAATACCAAGGCCCAGGATGACGACTGACTACAGTTGTGAAACGCTGAATATTATGTAGCCCAAAGAAAGTATTAATATACTCTTGTCCATGAGCCGTGGTAATCATAATAAACCAAGGAATGGAAATTATCATAAAAGATAACAATCCATATACCCAGGGAATTTCTTTAATAACTTGAACAAGTTGCTTTACATATATTAGAAAAACAACAACAATAATACCAGGTAAAACTAAAGCAACAGGACCTTTTGCAAGGATACCCAAAGACATAAAAACCCAGTATCCAAGATACCACCACTTTTTAGTTGATAGTCCTAAGAAAACAGGAGAATTCTCCGATTGTGCATAACCCAAAAAAAAAGAAAATAAAGATATAGATATGCTACTTGATAGAAAGATATCAGAGACACTTGTTCTTCCCCAGGCAATCCAAAAAGGATTCAACGCAATGATTCCTGAACCAATCCAGGCAGCAAGCCATGAACTTTTTGGATAAGCAAAATTTTTCAAAGTATAAAAAACTAATACTATTACTAAGATTGCTGCTAATGCTGAAGGAATTCTAGCTCCCCACTCATTAATTCCAAATATTTTGAACGATAAGCCAATAAGCCAATAAGTTAGAGGCGGTTTATCAAAACGTACCTCTTGATTCCAATATGGTGTGATCCAGTCTCCTGTGATTACCATTTGACGGGCAGCTTCCGCGAACATTGGTTCTGTCTTATCTAATAAACCTATGCTTCCCAGCTTTGAGAAAAAAGCAATAAAACTAATTAAAAACAACCATAAAACTGAAAATAACCATAGTGTTTTTTTATCCTTTTTCCAAGCATCGATAATTCTATTTTCAAACATTGATAATTTTATTTATTAAATTTATTTTTCCATATTAAAAATCAAGATATTTATTATTAATGAATTTTAATAAAGTAATGCAGAATAAAAAACCCATAAAAGCAACAACAATACCTGCTAGTAAATCTGTATACCAATGGATATTTAAATAAATACTTGACCATCCTATCGTCGTAACAAAAAGAATAGAAATAGTATAGAAAAAAGTTTTCCATTTTGGAAAATAAAAACCCATTAAATAAGAGAAATATAAATATAGCATTAAATTTCCAGATATGTGCCCACTTGGATAACTTTTCCCATGAACATCAATAAGCCCTGGAATTGGACGAATACGACCAAACCATGGTTTTAAGATCTTATCAATCACTAATAAAATCCCCATAGTTGATATGGCTAATACCTGAGCCTCTTTCCAGTAAAATTTCCAACATAAAAATCCTAGGCCTAAGATAACAACAAGAGCTGCAACCTCCGATTCTCCTAGAAAATAAAAAATTTTAGCTATTCTCGTTAAGATAGGATGTTGATAAAAATGAATCCACTCTACTAAAGTTAGATCCGTAGTATTCAATCTACCTGAAATAACTATTTTAGTTAAACTAATGAATATTGTTATGGTAATGAGAAATATAATAAAAGTTTTGTAAAACTTACTCAATGAATATTTTTTCAATTTCATACTATTAAGTAACTTAAATAGCAGGTATTGCCGTATGATACCATTTAAGACTAAATCTAGCTAAAGATCGTTAAAATTCAATAGTTTAAAATTAAAATTAAGTTTTTTGCTTACGTGAATTATTTATAAATACTCAGGTAACTTAAAATTTTATATGCTAAATCATTTATTTTTTTAAGTAAGAGATAGTTATATTACATTTAAAATTCTAATAATAGTGAAATACCTCTAAGAATATTCATTATATGTAGTGGGTATTAAAAAAGTTATAAGCTGTAACAAAAAAGTTACTTTAACCTTTTTATTCTATATACTTTAATTTACTTCTTAACGTCCATTGAATATTTTGAAAAACTGATTTTGGAGTTAAAGATTCTAAAATATCTTTTATTACTTTTTTAGGTCCTTCAGGTCCCCATATAGCACCGCTAATTAAATACCTCTTTGTAACTTTTCCTATCATATAACAAGTAATACTTGCAATAACACCTTGGAAAATTCTAGTAAGCAAATGAAAAAATATAGAATTATCAAATAAGTAAAAAACTGTTTCGTTAGAAGTATCTTTTAAAAAATTTAATCCAAATGATATGAAGAATTCGCTAATACTAATACTAATCATGCTAATAATGAGCTTTTTAATTAGAGAAATTCTTCCTTTTTGAGTTATTGAAACATTATACAAATCAGATAAAGTTAATATCATGAGCATATCAACAAGAGATCCTAGTACTAAATCCAAAATAATTATAGGACTAGAACCAATAACTATAAATTTCAGTATTGCAGCTTTTTGAATGATGTGATTCGCTTGCTCATTATAAGTTTTAAACTTATGTAGCATAGCCTGTTCATTAATTTTATCTGCTAATAACATAGAATTAAAAGCTATTAAGGATTGCCCTTCCCTATTTAACAAATCTAGTATTTTTAATTTTAATTGTTCAATTTGTGGTTTACCTTTAAGATACTTAATCTTCCAACAACCTTGTTTGTTTTTCACTAATTTTGAAACAAGTGGAGATGCTGCAACTGTTGTGATTTCATTATAAACAAACATTTCTCCAATACGTTCGTGACATATTTTTTGATAAATTTCTAAACGGTCTAATTCTGAATATTGATCTATTTTATTAAAAACTATAATAACTGGCTTTCCTAACTCTTGTAATGTGTATAAAGCATCAAATTCTTTTTTAACCATGTCCTCTGTTATGGCAAACAGTATCAAGTCAGCTTTTTCAGCAACTTTGTAAGATATAGTCTCTCTATTTTTACCGTTTATTTCATCTAAACCAGGAGTGTCAATTAGCTGAATTCTATGATATTTAGATCCTGATAAGTATATTGAGTCCTTATTTTTTAATAACTTCCAATTAGCAGTTGCAATAGTTTTAGTAATTCCATGAAGAGCTCCTGTCTTAAAAGCTTCCTTCCCTAGCAAGCTGTTAAGAATAGATGATTTACCTTTTCCTACCATACCAAAAATAGCAATTTGTACAATGTTTTTTTCTAATTTTAATAATGCCTGTTTTAAGAATCTTAATTCTGTTTCTGGTCTTTGTACATCTTGCTTTGATACAGAAAAATAATCAACAAGGTTTTTTAAAGTATGTTTTGCTTGTGTATAGTTTAATTCTTCTTTTGTTTTTGCTACACTTAATAGATCTTTGTGTATATTTTTATAGCAAGGTCTGTGGTTTAAATTTAGTCGAAGCATTTTCTTAGATTTATACTATTCAAATTATGCTCAATCTAATCTTCATTGATTCTTAAAATAAATTTTAATGATAGAATCAACTGCTGAAAAGCATATCAAAAAAAATTACATAGCTATTTTAAATTTGCCCAATATTAATTAACTACTTTCAAATGATTAATGTTTTTAGACATTATAGAAAATAAAAATTTTTATGTTAGAGTCAAATTTAAATAATAAATGGACTTTTAAGCCTACTCCTATTGTAAAGTGGGCTGGTGGTAAAAGACAATTATTAAGCAAATTAAAGGATAAATACCCCAAAGAATTAAAGAAAGGATTGATAAAAACTTATCTAGAGCCTTTTTGTGGTGGTGCTGCAGTTTTTTTTGACATTTGTTTTTCTTACGAAATTAAAAAGGCTTATCTTTTTGATAAAAATATAGAATTAATCATACTGTATAAAACCATACAACATGATGTTTATAAGTTAATAAATAAATTGTATGAACTAGAAGATAAGTATTTAAGTTTATCTCTGAGTGAAAGAAGCGAGTTCTATTACAACATTAGGAAACTATACAATACCTTTGACAAGCAAATTGACTCTAATTTCTATAGTTCAGAATGGATGGAGAGAGCTTGCTATACGATGTTCCTCAATAAGACATGTTTTAATGGCTTATACAGAGTTAATCGCCAAGGAAAATTTAATGTCCCAATAGGTAATTATAAAAATCCTAAAATTTTTTGCGAAAAAAATTTGATTGCTGTTAGTAAAGCATTTGAAATTGCGGAAATTAAGTATAGAGATTTTTCTGAAGTTCTTAAATATGCTAATGAATCTACTTTTATTTATTATGATCCACCTTATCGTCCTATTAAGAATAAAAGTAACTTCAGGGCTTATACTTCATTAAAATTTGATGATAGAGAACAACAGAGGTTACAACAAGTATTCATAAAAGCATCGAAATTACAAGCATTGCAAATGCTAAGCAACTCAGATCCTAAAAACTATACAGATGATGATTTTTTTGATGAATTGTATAAAGAATTTTATATTAGTAGATTTTCGGCTTTAAGAATGATAAATTCTAAAAGTCATAAGAGAGGCAGTGTTAGCGAAATTGTTATAACTAATTACTGAAACATGAAAGTATCTAAAATAAAAAAAGTCTAGGGAACTGTTAGGCTAATATTTTTTATATTTAAAAGTAAATGATTAAAATATTGATACTAAATTTATAAAATATATAGTTTTCTCTTACTGAAGCAAATGTAATACTACGAAATTCGTAACATATTTAGAATTTGCTTTACTTGGCTAGCGCAATTGCAAGGGAAATAGCTTCTTTTAAACTAGTTGCTGTAGCAATACCTTTTCCAGCAATATCAAAAGCAGTTCCATGATCAGGTGAGGTACGAATGAAAGGTAATCCAATAGTATTATTGACAGCTTGTTCAAAAGCCATTAATTTCATAGGTATTAATCCTTGATCATGATACAAGGATAAGTAAGCATCTGCTAATCTATCAGTATTTTGATTATTAATTAGATTGTTAGTTTTTTCTGAATTTAACAAATTTCCGAACCAAGCCTTTACAGGTTGTATCCACATCGTATCAGGAGGAACTAAACCAACTAACTCAACATTAGGATAATTTATTCTTTCTTTCTTTAACCAAGGTAATAACCAATCTTTTTCTTCTGTTCCCAATTGTCCATTTTCTCCACTATGAGGATTTAATCCTCCAATAATAATTTTTGGATTTTTAATAGAAAAATTATTCTCAAGATAATTAATTAATAAGTTTAATTTTATGGACATTAGCTTAGGGGTTAAAGTTTGTGAAACTTTGTTTAAAGGAATATGCGTAGTAGCCAATAATGTTCTCATAGTCCATCCAGTATAAGGAGATTTAGCTACGAATAACATACCGAATTGATCAACTCTTGATCTTTCTGCTAAAACTTCAGTTTGTCCAGGATAATCAAATCCAGCTACTTTCCAAGATGATTTTGAAATAGGAGCTGTAATTATTCCTTGAAAGTTTCCTCTGAGAGTTTCGGTAATTGCTGTGTTTAAATAATCAAAACTCGTTTTTCCACTAATTGCGTTAATATAGCCTGGAATAATTTGGGACTGAATAGTAGGTTTTATTGGAATATCAAGGATTGAAAGTGTCTCAGGATTAGCTAACTTTTCTTTTTTTATTGGTAACTGTTGATAATTTTGCAGCAATATCGATTTTGTCCCAACAACAGTTAACTCACAAGATTGGGAAATCATAGGATCTGTTAACACTTTAAGAATAATTTCTGGTCCAATACCAGCTGGATCTCCAAGTGTTAGAGCTAATTTTGGACGTTTGTCAGAAAAAAGGTTAGCAGATTGCATCTTGTTATTTTGCCTTCATGTTTTACAATACGTATTAACGAATTAATTTTGCTTAAGATTAATAAGCCTATTTATATCGTATATTAGGTAATCTTAAATATGAGCTAAATTCGTCAATAATTTTATATGTATGTTCCTTCTATTGGGAGAATATTTATGACAGCTGAAAGTATGATGTTTAACGGTCCAGTTTTAATAGCAGGTTTAGTTCTCTTTGGCTTAGCTTGGGGATTTGTTATACTCAAAATTCAAGGAGGAGAAGCTGAATAGTTCATGGAAATGAAGAGGAAGTATAGCTAAATAGCTATGCTCCTCATTAGAGAATTATATAACTATAATATGTCATTCAATTTTATTATTTTTCATTTGAGTTTTTCAAGAGTTAACTGTTAAATTTTGAAAAATGTTTAACAGGAAAATTGAAGCCATATGGAAATATTAAAAAATATTTTCTAATATTATTGATACTAAATTAATAGTTAGGCTGAAGAATTATTATCTGTACATCTTTAATTTTTGTTGAATTTACTTTTCTATGAAAAATAAAATATCACAAATATTATTCTTTTTCATGAATACGAGGGCAAGTTTCTAAATCTTCAGAAGAGAAATTTACAGGATTTAATCCAATCCAAGTATCAATAATATTGTACTCAAAACCTATTTTATAAGTTTGATCAACTTGAAGTAAAGGACGACGAATTAACAGAGGATCTGCTATCATAAGTTCTAAAACATCGTTTTTATCAGAGTTCATAAAATTTTCAGGTATAATTTCCTTCGATTTTACTCTTGGTGCACTATAGTTAAACCAAGAAGTTATGGGAAAATCTTTAAGAAATAAATATAACTTATCTATTGTCCAAGATTCAGTTAAAATATTCTTGATGTCTAATTTGTGACCTGCAGCAATAAGGAAATCTTTTTGTTTTTTATTATTGCGACATCCTGGTTTTTCGTAAAATAGAACTTGAGCCATAGAATAAGTGGTACAGTGTGTTTTAATTAATTTCTCAATAATCTTTTGAACTAGGTTATTTTAGTGATTATGCGTAAGGCTATAAGAACTTAATTAAGTTCTTATAGCCTTACGCATAATCACTAAAAAGATAAAGTATGATTATCCTATTCATCTGGTAAACGTTTTGCATCAAAAGTTTGAGGCAAATGTGTTTCATCATTAAGGTTTTCAATCTGTAGTCTCCAACCATTTGCTATCGTCAAAATTTTTCCACTACCCTCAACACTTTGCGCAACAACATCTTCCTCTAAATCTTTTTTGGGTACATAAATAGAAAATTTCGTACCATTATTACTTAAAATGACCTTCATAAAACTACTCCAATTAGGTAAATAATTAATACTGTATGGCTAAATAATTAGCTATTCATCAAAACTACTGCAAAAGCAGTTTTGTAGAAATTAATTTTCTGCATTTTCTTCATCATCAGCATCATCGAAGAAAACATCATCAGCAGCGACTATCTCATTATAACGGCAGCCTACAACATAACCACTTTCCAAAAAATGAACAGCATATATGTAATAGCTTTGGAGATAAGTACCAATACTAACAATATATCCCGTATCCCCTTTTTTAGCTAGACTCTCTCCTACTTCTTTACCAGGAAAGGTTCCATCATTACGAATCATTTTTCGAAGACGGACTTTTTGCTCTATTTCAAAAACTGGAGGATCATTAAGTTCGATTTCACCTGGATTATACAATCCCATGAGATATTCTCCTATTTGTTACTAAATCAAGTAATTCTTCAGTTGTTAGATTTCGTTTCATTTGAACAGATAAATGACGAACAGAATCTAATATTTTTTGAGATTCTTCATAATCTAGATTAATACCATGTTGGCTTAATAAATTTATTAATAAACTCCGTCCCGAATGTTTGCCAACTACCAAACGACGTTCCCAACCTATTTCTTCTGGTGCAAAAGGTTCATATGTTTGAGGATCTTTTAAAACTCCATGAGCATGAATACCTGACTCATGAGCAAAAATATTATCTCCAACAATTGCTTTCCAAGGCGGAAGCTTTACGCCAGAAGCTTGAATAATTAATTGAGATAATTCTCTTAAACGGGAAGTGTTTATTGATAAATTAACTTTATATAGCTGCTTGAGAGCCATTACAATTTCTTCAAGGGCTGCATTACCAGCTCGTTCTCCTAATCCATTAACTGTAGTGTTTACTGATGTCGCTCCTGCTTGTATGCCGGCTAAAGCATTAGCAGTAGCTAAACCAAAATCATTATGGGTGTGCATCTCGATAGGAATAGTAAGATGTTTAACTAGTTTTTTTACTTTTTGAGTAGTAGTTAAAGGACTCAGAATCCCTACCGTATCACAGAAACGAAACCTAGAAGCTCCTAGATCTTGGGCGTATTGGGCAAACTCTATTAAAAATGACTCATCTGCACGTGAAGCATCTTCTGCACCAACAGAAACAAAAAGTCCTTTATCTAAAGCAAAATTAAGAGTGCTTTTAAGTCTCTCCCAAACAACTGCAGTTTTTCCTTTGAATTTTGCCTTAATTTGTATATCAGATATAGGAACAGCTATATGAACTCTCTTTAAGCCACAGGCTATAGAAGCATTAATATCTGAAATTACTGCACGATTCCAACCGAGAAGGGAAGCTTTTAATCCACTATTAACAATACCGGTAATAGCTTCGGCTTCACTACCTCCCATTGCAGGAATTCCAACCTCTAGTTCAGGAATACCAATAATATCCATAAGAGATGCAATTGCAACTTTCTCGGCAGCATTGAAAACTATTCCTGCTGCTTGTTCACCATCTCTTAAAGTCGTATCATTGATATAAACATTACTCATGCATTTAATATTCAAGATTCCTAGACAAACCGTTTTATTAGGGTGATTGAAGACGAACTTGGGCATCTAACCAATCCCAAATCAGTTGTAATTGATTAGACGAAATTAAGCCATATTGCCACAAAAGCATAGGAATTGGATCGCTTGGCTGACATTGGTTATTAAAGACAACAGATAAATCTTTTGAAGAAAGAGCAATTTCTTGTTGTAGAAATTCTCTAAACTCTTCAGATATTAATTGTTTTTGCATAACAGTACTAGAAGTTAAGTTATTAATATTCTGACAGCAACTAGAAAAGAAACAAATATATTTAAGATTAAAATAATAAATCATTTCTTCAAGCCAAATTACTTAAAGATAAATAGTTACTAAATACTACTATAAAAACTTTAAGTTTACTCAGCACATAAGCTGTTAAGTAAAATATCATAGTTACCATATTTCAATTCTAATACTAATTTGCAAGAAGCTATTATTTAACATCAATAGATAGCTATTAGCCATCAAAAACCTTGTAAGTTATGAAGCGATCGCAGACTATGAAAATAATTATTTGACTTAACTATTAAAACAGCTAAACGAAGGCTTTATAACTAAAAAGTATTTTTAAATCATACAACGAGAACCAAGATTCTCTTGTATAAGATATATCTTTATTTTCTCATTTATTAAGTCTATATCTAATAAAGTTTTAAGAGTATAAGTTTTTAAGCTATTTATTATTGATTCTCAAAGTATATTGACAATAAACAATGAATAGTTAGTAATAAAACTTTGTAGTCAAAATTTTTTTTCAAGTGCTCCGGATAATATACATTTTTAAATTTAAGCCCAGATAAACTCTTTACGTGTGATTTAACAAAAATTGTTTAATAATATTCCAATAAGTATTTGAGTACCTTAACTATTTTGGTTGTTAATCTGATTTACATAGAACTTAACGAGTAACTCATAATAACTAATTCTTCATTTTTAAATTAAAAGTATTTAACATATCGATAACTTCACAACCCTATTTTTGATTAATCAATCTAACCAATTAGATATTGAGCAGAAAATAAAAGTTCTGACAATGAAGACGATGATTTAATTAAATTTGAACCTTAAAAAACTAAATAATGAGTATAAAAATACATGAATCTATTAATAAAAATACTCAGGCTATTCTCAAAAAATACATGTACCCTGCTCTTTACAAAAAAAAAATCTTTTTAAAGCCTTGTTTGAAGAGGTTTTGCAGATATGAGTGCATTCTAAGTATAGTAATGAATTCCTATTTCCCCGAAGTAACCTCACACATCATTGATGAATGATATAAATGTTTATAACGCCGGAAACACAAAATCCATAACCCAATTGTAATTAATTACTAATTCACAAAGTTTTTAGACGGTTTTCTCTTAAAAAACCATTTTTATCATCTCCTACTGCCTTGTCACCCTTTAACTCCACGGAATTAAATGCTACAAACTACTGGTTTGATTAATAATAACGCATCTATAGCCAACAAGACGGATTTTACAGAAACGTTATCTACCCCTGAAGCCAAGAAAAGCGGCTCTTGTCCTTCAACAGGAGACAAGCCACAATTAGACGCTAGTATTCAGGAACGCATCGCTAAGCACCCATGTTATAGCGAAGATGCTCATCATCACTATGCGAGGATGCATGTTGCTGTTGCCCCTGCTTGCAACATCCAATGCAATTATTGTAATCGTAAGTATGATTGTGCTAATGAAAGTCGTCCAGGTGTTGTTAGTGAGGTTTTAACTCCAGAAGAAGCAGCTCATAAAGCTTTAGTGGTTGGCGGTAAAATACCGCAGATGACGGTTCTGGGAATTGCAGGTCCTGGAGATCCACTTGCCAACCCCAAGCAAACATTTCGCACATTTGAATTAGTCGCGGACAAAGCTCCAGATATTAAGCTTTGTTTATCAAGTAACGGTCTTATGCTTCCTGAATATATAGACCGCATCAAAGAACTCAACATTGACCATGTTACATTAACAATCAATATGGTTGACCCTGAAATTGGGGCTAAAATTTATCCCTGGGTCCGCTATAACCGCAAGCGCTATAAAGGTATAGAGGGTGTCAAAATTCTTCATGAGAAGCAAATGGAATCCCTTGACGCTCTCAGAGAAGCAGATATTCTCTGTAAAGTCAATTCAGTAATGATACCTGGCATAAATGATGAGCACCTTGTGGAGGTAAATAGGGTCATCCAGTCTAAAGGAGCATTTCTCCATAATATAATGCCTCTCATCTCAGCTCCTGAACATGGTACTCACTTTGGATTAACTGGTCAAAGAGGTCCTACTCCGAAAGAATTAAAAACTCTTCAAGACAAATGTTCAGGCAATATGAAAATGATGCGCCATTGTCGTCAATGTCGTGCTGACGCTGTAGGTTTACTAGGAGAAGATCGTTCTCAAGAATTTACTAAAGATAAAATTCTAGATATGAAGCCTGAATATGACTCAAAACAGAGGCAAGATGTTCATGCAAGTATCGAAAAGTTTACAGCCGAAGTAAATACAGTTAAGGAAGAGCAAAATACTCAAATTACATCAGATACATCTACGCCTTCAATTTTAGTAGCAGTGGCAACCAAGGGTAACCGACTAGTTAACCAGCATTTCGGTCATGCTACAGAATTTCAAATTTTTGAAGTAAATGGCACTGATGTAAAATTTATCGCTCACCGTAAAGTTGATCACTACTGCCAATCTGGCTATGGTGAAGAAACAAGCCTAGACAGTATTATTAAGTCTATCTCTGACTGTAAAGGAGTTTTAGCTTCTAAAATTGGTCTCTGTCCTCAGGAAGCACTCAGGAATGCTGGATTAGAACCTTATGAGGCATATGACATTATTGATAATGTCGCCATCAATTTTTATAAAGAGTATATGCAAAAGCAAACCGTAGGAGCTTAAAAGATGAGCAACGTTTCAGAGTATTGTCTCAAGTTGAGTTACTTAACATCTGCCAAGTCTTCTTCTGAGACGTCATCAGCTTCGATGGATAGTAAGTGCAGGAGTTGTGTTAACAATTATTCTATTCCACCATGTACTGGATTTTCCAAGGATTATAATTGTTCTTTTCCTAATCTAGATACTTAATACTAAAAGATGGCTTCAAATTATGTTTGTAATTATATCTTTTACTAACACAGCATAATAACGGCAGTTTCTATAAAGTAAAAAGTATCATTTACCTTGTAGATAATGCATCTTAACGATTTTGAAGGTAGCTGTGAAATTCTTTAGAGGTCTAACAAATTTTAAAGCTTTTTATATTGTTAGATTTCTCTAAAGATAATAAAAACCGGCGGCCCAAACATAAATAATAACTATTTGATTTTGTTAAATATATGGTAGGCAAATAATGAAAGACTGTATATATTTAGATAATAATGCAACTACGCAAATAGACAGTGAAGTACTCACAGAAATGATGCCTTACCTAAATTTTTATTATGGTAATCCATCTAGTATGCACTCTTTCGGAGGTCAGGTTGGAAAAGCCGTCCGTACAGGAAGAGAGCAGGTTGCATCTTTATTAGGTGCTGAACCATCCGAAATCATTTTCACAAGTTGCGGTACTGAAGGAGATAATGCAGCTATCAATGCAGCATTAATAGCTCAGAAAAATAAGCGTCACATTATTACAACTGAAGTAGAGCATCCAGCTATTTTAAGCCATTGTAAACAACTTGAAAGACAAGGCTATCAAGTAACATATCTATCTGTTGATCAGCAAGGTCAGCTTGATTTGAATGAATTGAAAACGTCCTTGACTGGTAATACTGCATTAGTGTCAGTTATGTATGCTAATAATGAAACTGGTGTTATCTTCCCTATTGAAGAAATAGGTCAAATGGTTAAAGAGTATGGTGCTTTGTTTCATGTAGACGCAGTACAAGCAGTAGGAAAAATACCTTTAAACATGAAGACAAGTACCATCGATATGTTGACCATATCTGGTCATAAAATTCATGCTCCTAAAGGGATAGGTGCTCTATATGTTCGTAAAGGTGTACGCTTTCGTCCTCTTATAATCGGTGGACATCAAGAGCGGGGACGTCGAGGTGGGACAGAAAATGTATCTGGAATAGCTGCTTTAGGTAAAGCAGCAGAACTAGCCCAGTTAAACTTACCTCATATACACCTTGAACAAGAGCTAAGAGATTATCTAGAAGATAGTATCTTAAATTTAATTCCTGATACTGTTGTTAACGGTAACAAGACAAATAGATTACCAAATACAACAAATATAGGTTTTAAATACATAGAAGGGGAAGCAATACTTTTATCTATTAATAAGTATGGTATTTGCGCTTCTTCTGGATCAGCATGTACTTCAGGTTCTTTAGAGCCTTCTCATGTATTAAGAGCAATGAAAGTACCCTACAGTGTACTTCATGGATCTATTCGCTTTAGTCTTTCCCGATATACAACTAAAAGTGAAATTGATCGGGTGATAGAAATTTTACCGGATACAATTGGCCGCCTTCGTGCCATATCGCCTTTTAGTAGTGATAATTCTACTTGGTTACAGGAAATGGAGAAAGAGGCTTTAGCCAAATAGCTAAGAATTAAAGTACTGAAAAATATCTTTTCTTTTTAAAGATAACTAACAATCAATATTCAAATATATAGTAATCAATTATGTGGGAATATACAGACAAAGTAATGGACTTTTTTCATAACCCCAGAAATCAAGGGGTTATCGACGAGAAAGAAAGTGGACAAGCAATTACAACTGGAGAAGTAGGTAGTATTGCCTGTGGTGATGCATTAAAGTTACATCTTAAGATTGATGAAAAAAGTCAAACTATTCTTGAAGCTCGTTTCCAAACTTTTGGATGTGCTTCTGCTATAGCCTCTTCTTCTGCATTAACCGAATTATTAGTAGGAAAAACTTTAGATGAAGCTCTTAGTCTTACAAACAAAGAAATTGCAGATTATCTAGGAGGACTACCAGAAGAGAAAATGCATTGTTCTGTCATGGGACAAGAAGCTTTGGAAGCTGCAATTTTTAACTACAGAGGTATTCCCTTAGATAATCATGAAGACGACGAAGGAGCATTAATTTGTCGTTGTTTTGGAGTAACTAGTACAAGAATTCGCCGCATTGTTCTTGAAAATAGTTTAACTACTGCTGAGCAAGTAACCAATTATGTCAAAGCCGGTGGCGGATGTGGTTCTTGTCTAACCGATATTGACGATATTATCGTGGATGTTGCCGAAGAAGGATTCACATTAACAGAAGACTTATCTTCAGAAGCTAATATACCTGAATTAGAAGTAAAAACATTAACTAATTTACAGAAAATTACGCTCATACAACAAGTTTTAGAAGAAGAAGTTAAACCTGCTTTAGCTAAAGACGGTGGAGACGTCGAGCTATTTGACATAGAAGGTAACTTGATTAAGGTTGTCTTGAAGGGGGCATGTAGCTCCTGTAGTAGTAGCACGTTTACTTTAAAAACTGCTATCGAAGCTAGGTTACGAGAACGAATTTCTAAAGACTTAACTGTCATTGCTGTATAGATATTTAACGCAGCAAATATATTACTAACTTAACACGAGGTAAAACGTATGATTAGTCAGAAGAAAGGTGAGGAGCGATCTCCACCATGAGCATTGCTCCTCACATAGAAGAATATAGTTGTAGATAAAAAATAATTGTGTAATTAACCTTTTATTTATCTTATCTAGACTAATCATTCTTTCATTTTTTACATACTCACCTCTAATTAGGAGAATCCCAAATGCGTCAAATTGCATTCTACGGAAAAGGCGGTATCGGTAAATCTACCACATCTCAAAATACTATCGCAGCATTATCTGAAAACAACCGCATCATGATCGTTGGTTGTGACCCTAAAGCAGATTCCACACGTCTAATGTTGCATTGTAAAGCACAAACCACTGTTTTACATTTAGCTGCAGAAAGAGGAACTGTAGAAGATATTGAACTTGATGAAGTAGTAATTCCTGGCTATAACAACGTTTTATGCGTTGAGTCCGGTGGTCCTGAGCCTGGAGTTGGATGTGCTGGTCGTGGTATTATTACTGCTATCAACTTCCTTGAAGAAGAAGGTGCTTACGAAAACCTAGATTTCGTATCTTATGATGTATTAGGAGACGTTGTTTGTGGTGGTTTCGCTATGCCTATCCGTGAAGGAAAAGCACAAGAAATCTACATCGTTACTTCTGGTGAAATGATGGCAATGTACGCTGCTAACAACATTGCAAGAGGTATTCTTAAATATGCTCACACCGGTGGTGTTCGTTTAGGTGGTTTAATCTGTAACAGTCGTAATGTTAACTGTGAAGCTGAATTAATCACAGAATTAGCTCGTCGTCTTGGTACTCAAATGATTCACTTCGTACCTCGTAGTAAACAGGTACAAGAAGCTGAATTACGTCGTATGACAGTTATCGAATATACTCCTAACCATCCTCAAGCTGATGAGTATCGTACTCTAGCTAACAAAATTGAGAAAAACGAAATGTTCATCGTTCCTACTCCTATTTCCATGGAAGAACTTGAAGAACTATTAGTTGACTTCGGTATCCTTGGTGGTGAAGACGAATACGAACAAGCTATCGCTGCTGATAAAGCTAAATAGATCTAATCAAATAGATAGATCTGAAAATATTTCAGGGCAAAAGTAAATAGGAAATGGTGGATAGTTTTATTGTTAATTATTAACTGAAAGCTACACCGGTTCTTTTGCCTTCATCTTTCCTTACTAAATTGTCCTTTGTCCAAAACCTTAAAGAGGATCATTATGGCAACAGTTGAAGAAAATAAGAAACTCATCGCAGATGTTTTAGCAACTTACCCTGCAAAAGCTGCTAAAAAACGCAACAAACACCTTGGTGTTTATGAAGAAGGAGCTGATGATTGTGGTGTTAAATCCAACAAAGTATCTCTACCTGGTGTAATGACCGCTCGCGGTTGTGCTTATGCTGGTTCTAAAGGGGTAGTTTGGGGTCCTATTAAAGATATGATTCATATCTCTCATGGACCTGTTGGTTGTGGCTACTACTCTTGGTCTGGTCGTCGTAACTACTACATCGGAGTAACCGGAGTAGATAGTTTCGGTACCATGAACTTCACATCTGACTTCCAAGAACGTGATGTTGTTTTTGGTGGAGACACAAAACTAAGTCAATTAATTGATGAAGTTGAAATATTATTTCCTCTTAACGGTGGTATCTCAGTTCAATCAGAATGCCCCATTGGTTTAATTGGAGATGATATTGAAGCAGTAGCTCGTACAAAAACAAAAGAACTTGGCAAGCAAGTTATTCCTGTTCGTTGCGAAGGATTCCGTGGAGTTTCTCAATCTTTAGGACACCACATTGCTAACGATGTAATTCGTGATTGGGTTTTCCCAGTTGCTGATAAAGAAATCGCTGAGAAAGGTAACGAAGGTACTCCTTATGACGTTGCTATTATCGGTGACTACAACATTGGTGGAGATGCTTGGTCCAGTCGTATTCTTTTAGAAGAAATGGGACTACGTGTTATCGCTCAATGGTCTGGTGATGGTACTTTCACTGAAATGAAAGCAACACCTAGTGTTAAATTAAACCTAGTTCATTGCTATCGTTCTATGAACTACATTAGTCGTCACATGGAAGAAAAATACGGTATTCCTTGGTTAGAATACAACTTCTTTGGACCTAGCAAAATCATTGAATCTCTAAGAGCAATTGCTGAGCGTTTTGATGACACAATCAAACAAAAAGCTGAAGCAGTAATAGCTAAATATAAAGAGCAAGCTGATGGTATTGTAGCTAAATATCGTCCACGTCTAGAAGGCAAAACCGTCATGATGATGGTTGGTGGATTACGTCCTCGTCACGTTGTTCCTGCTTTCAAAGATTTAGGAATGGAAATCATCGGTACTGGTTATGAGTTTGCTCATGGTGATGACTACAAACGTACTACTCACTATGTTAAAGACGCTACTCTTATCTATGACGATGTTACTGGTTATGAGTTCGAAGAATTTGTTAAAGAACTTAAGCCTGATTTAGTAGCTGCAGGAATTAAAGAGAAATATGTCTTCCAAAAGATGGCTCTTCCTTTCCGCCAAATGCACTCTTGGGATTATTCAGGTCCTTACCATGGTTATGATGGCTTTGCTATCTTTGCACGTGATATGGATTTAGCCCTTAACAATCCTACCTGGGGATTAGTCGGAACCCCTTGGAATAAATAAGAAAGGCTGAATATGGAGGATGAGGAGATTTTTTATCCCCTCTCCCTTCCCCTCATTCCTTTTTCAAGGATTCTTTTTCTGAGACACACATCCATACGGAGTTACTAAAAGATGGCCCAAAACGTAAATAAAATCAAAGATCACGTCGAACTATTTCATCAGCCTGAGTATAAAGAACTGTTTGCTAACAAAAAACAGTTTGAAGGAATGCCTACTGCTGAAAAAGTTAAAGAAGTTGCTGAATGGACTAAAAGCTGGGAATACCGTGAGAAAAACTTCGCACGTGAAGCTCTTACCGTTAACCCTGCTAAAGGATGTCAGCCTCTAGGAGCTTTACTTGCTGCAGTTGGATTTGAAGGAACTTTACCTTTCGTTCACGGTTCTCAAGGTTGTGTTTCTTACTTCCGTACTCACTTAACTCGTCATTTTAAAGAGCCTGTCAGTGCTGTATCTTCTTCTATGACTGAAAACGCTGCTGTTTTCGGTGGATTAAGCAACATGGTTGATGGTCTACAAAATGCTTATGCTCTTTATAAGCCTAAAATGATTGCTGTTTGTACTACTTGTATGGCAGAAGTAATCGGAGATGACTTAGGTTCTTTTATTGGAAATGCTCGTGTTGACGGTGTAATTCCTCAAGACCTACCTATTCCTTTCGCTCATACTCCTAGTTTTGTTGGATCACATGTTAACGGTTACGACCACATGATGAAATCCATCTTAACTACTCTAGCTAACAAGAAAGATACTAGCAACGGTAAAATTAACTTCATGCCTGGATTCGAAACCTATATGGGGAATCTTCGCGAGCTTAAAAAGTTAATTGCTGCTTTAGGTGTAGATGGAACTATCTTAAGTGATACTGAAATGTACTTAGATTCTCCAAACTTAGGAGAGTTCTCTATGTATCATGAAGGAACATCTTTAGAAGATGCTGCTGATAGTTGTAATGCAAAAGCTACTATTGCTCTTCAAGCTTACACAACTACCAAAACTCTTGCTCACATGAAGAAAAAATGGAAGCAAGAAACTTTAGTTCATCGTCCTTGGGGTATTAAAGCGACTGATGAGTTCTTAATGAGCTTATCTAAAATGACCGGAAACCCCATTCCTAAAGAGCTTGAAATCGAGCGTGGACGTGCTGTAGATGCTATGACCGATACTCAAGCATGGCTTCATGGTAAGACTTCTGCTATCTTCGGTGATCCTGATACAGTAATGGGAGTATTACAGTTTATGCTAGAGATGGGTGTTGAGCCTGTTCATATCCTAGTACATAACAGTAATGACGAATTTGAAGAAGAAGCAAGAGAACTTTTAGCTTCTAGTCCTTACGGACAGCAAGCAACAGTTTGGGGCTATAAAGATTTATGGCACTTACGTTCTTTACTATTTACTGAACCTGTTGATTTCATGATCGGAAATTCTTACGGTAAGTATTTAGAAAGAGATTGTGAAATTCCTCTAATTCGTATAGGCTATCCTATCTTTGATCGTCATCATTTACATCGTTATTCAACCATTGGATACGGAGGTGCTATCAACCTTCTTAATTGGATTGCTAACGGAATTCTTGATGCACTAGATCGTAAGACAGATATTGCTGGAGAAACAGATATCTCCTTCGATTTAGTTCGTTAATTTCAAGGAAGTTTGGACATGAGGGAGACTAGGAGTAATTTAGAGAAGCGTATATATTAACACTTCTCCTCTCTCCTTTCTCCTCTCTCCTCTTCCTATTATGATTTTTTATATAAAATTATAAATTGATCGAGCTACCAAACTTTTGTAATAAGTTATTTTACTAGCTCCTCTTACAAACTAAACAATAATTTTTAAAAAATCACTAGAACTTTATCTATTTACAACTGTTACCAAGTATTGATAACAAAAACATGACTTATTAACAAAAGGTACATTTGTTATTTTTTGACAAATTATTTGTAACTTTGTTATGTCAACTAAATGATAAGTTTAAGCATTTCTGTAGTAGTTATAGGAAATTTACATGAAACTTACAAAAGCAAAAATTAATGAGCTACTGACACAACCAGAATGTGAGCATAATCTTAATAAGGGAGGGCAAGGTAAGAATAAAGCTTGTGCTCAGCAATCTCAGCCTGGCTCTGCTCAAGGAGGATGTGCTTTCGATGGAGCGTCTATTACACTTGTACCAATTACTGATGCAGCTCATTTAGTTCATGGTCCTATTGCTTGTTCCGGTAACAGCTGGAATAGTCGTGGTAGTTTATCTAGTGGTTCAACACTTTATAAAATGGGATTTACTACTGATATATCTGAAAATGATATAATTTTTGGAGGTGAAAAGAAGCTTTACAAAGCTGTTGTACAAGTTATTAATAATTTTAACCCATCTGCAGTTTTTGTTTATTCAACTTGTATTACTGCTCTTATAGGAGATGATCTAGATGCAGTGTGCAAAGCAGTAGTAGAAAAATATAAAATACCTGTTATTCCAGTTCATTCTCCAGGATTTGTGGGCAGTAAGAATTTAGGTAACCGTTTAGGTGGAGAAGCTCTTCTGCAGCATGTGATTGGAAGTAAAGAACCAAAATATACAACTAATTACGATATCAATATTGTTGGGGAATACAATATTGCCGGAGAAATGTGGGCAGTTACTACTTTACTTGAAAAGCTGGGAATTAGAGTTCTAGGAAAGATGACAGGGGATGCAAAATATGAAGATATTTGTTTTGCACATAGAGCAAAATTAAATGTAATGATTTGCTCTAAAGCTCTCATAAATGTAGCATCTTCAATGAAGGAAAAATATGACATACCTTACATTGAAGAATCTTTTTACGGGGTAGATGATATGAGTCGTTGCTTACGTAACATAGCAAAATTTTTTAATGATGCTCAGCTAATTGATCGTACTGAAAAAATTATCGAAGAAGAGATCTCTAGAATGAATATTCAGCTAGAGCCTTATAGAAAAAAATTAAAAGGGAAGCGAATGGTCCTATATACTGGAGGTGTGAAAAGCTGGTCTATCGTTTCAGCAGCACAAGATTTAGGTATGCAAGTAGTAGCTACCAGTACTAAAAAAAGTACAGAAGAAGATAAATCACGTATTAAAAAACTCTTGGGTAAAGATGGAATCATGCTTGAAAAAGGTAATCCAGAAGAGTTATTAAGAGTAATAAAACAAACAAAAGCCGATTTATTGGTAGCAGGAGGTAGAAATCAATATACTGCCCTTAAGGCAAAAATACCCTTTTTAGATATTAATCAAGAACGCCATCATCCCTATGCAGGTTATATAGGCATGGTTGAAATGGCAAGAGAACTATGTGAAGCAGTTTATAGTCCAATTTGGAGACAAGTTAGAAAAACTGCACCTTGGGATCAGTGTGAAGAACAAAAGGAATAAAGCACTATGACCTAAATCTTGCATAGAGTTCCGTAACGTTTGAATGAAAATACTAAACCCCTGGAAAAGGAGCAACAGATAGTGACTACGATTGTAAATCCAGATAAATCTTTATCAATCAACCCATTAAAGATGAGTCAACCTTTGGGAGCAGCTCTAGCTTTTTTGGGTTTAAACAAAATGATGCCATTGTTTCATGGATCGCAAGGATGTACTGCCTTTGCTAAAGTCGTACTAGTACGTCATTTTCGTGAATCTATTCCTCTTTCAACAACTGCTATGACAGAAATTAGCACAATTTTAGGCGGAGAGGATAATGTTGAGCAAGCAATTCTAACTATTATAGAAAAGTACAATCCTGAAGTAATAGGACTTTTGACTACTGGCTTAACAGAAACTAGAGGAGATGATATGAATCGTATCCTTTTAACTATTAAAGAAAAACATCCACATTTGCGTTCTTTTCCAATTATTTTAGTTTCTACTCCAGACTATAAAGGTTCATTGCAAGATGGTTATAGCGCTGCGGTTGAAAGTATTGTATCTACTAACTATGACGATTTTACTCAGAAGACATCATGTTTAACAAATGTAAAATCTCAAGTTAATGTTCTCTGTGCTTCTTATCTTTCTCCTGGTGATGTAGAAGAAATTAAATTCACTATTGAATCATTTGGTTTAACGCCGATTATGATTCCTGACTTATCTTGTTCCTTAGATGGTCATTTGGAGGATGAGTATCATACTACAACAACTGGAGGAACTACTTTACAGCAACTGCAGCAATTGCGAAACTCTTGTTATACATTTGCAATTGGTGAAAGTATGACAAAAGCCGCAATGATTTTAAAGAAACGTTTTGGTACAGAATATGAAGTTTTTCCTAGTTTAGCTGGTTTAGACGCAGTAGACTCTTTCATATGGAAGCTTTCTCAAATTGTTACAAGTGATAATGATGATCAATTGTTATCGTCAACAGTTCCTCAACGTTTTGACAAACAGCGCCGCCAATTACAGGATGTTATCCTTGATACTCATTTTTATTTTGGCGGAAAAAAGATTTCTCTTGCCTTAGAACCAGATTTGTTATACCAAACATCATGGTTGCTAACAAGTATGGGTGCAGAAATTCAAGCTGCTGTAACTACAACTGCGTCACCAATATTAAAAGAACTACCTTTTGATACTGTAACTATTGGTGATTTAAAAGACTTAGAAAATTTAGCACCTAATAGTGACTTGATAATTACAAACAGTCATGGTACTTCTTTAGCTAATCACCTTAAAGTACCTCTATATCGTATGGGATATCCTGTGTATGATCGTTTAGGCATGGGTCAACGCTGCTTGATAGGATACCGTGGTACTATGAGGTTTCTATTTGATGTCGGCAACCTTCTTATGGAAGAAGAAGCTAAACATAGTCCTATCAACTTACATTAAAATAGGAACTAGGTTCCCCTTTAATTTTATTTATCTGAGAGGAAGAATATGAAAGTCGCATTTACAACTAGTGATAATCTTCACGTTAACGCTCATTTTGGATGGGCAAAAAATATTGATTTATACGAAGTATCACCCAGTGGTTTTAGCTTTGTTAGCACATTAGACTTCGGTGGTGATTTAAAAGAAGATGGCAATGAAGATAAGTTAGTGCCAAAAATTGAAGCACTAAAAGGTTGTACTTTACTCTATGTTTCTGCTATCGGGGGTAGTGCTGCTGCTCGCCTAATAAATAGGAATGTTACACCTATTAAGGCACGGACAGATCAAGATAAAATTGACGATATCTTAAATGAATTAGTCAAAACACTAAAAGGTAATCCTCCTCCTTGGTTACGCAAAGTTCTTCGCCAAGATAGCGAACCTGTAAACTTTGAAGATGACTAATCAACATAAATGGAACAGATCATTCTTTAGGAAAAAATACTTGGAATCCCTTATCAGATAGACTTTAAGCCTTTATATATAGGTATATGTTTAACTTGTATTGGATTCGGAGTAATAGAAATACACCACTATTACTAAATAAAAAAGTAATAGAGTTTATCCAAGAGAAGAATTTATTTCTGTTAACATTTCAAAAATTATTTATTTCTTATGCAAAATTTATCAATTGATTAGCATGGAAATAAATATGCTACGTCAATTCTTGTAAGCAGATACTATAAAGATTTAACTAAACAGTTTAATAGAACTATTTAGTAATAACTTAGATTGTCGCAAAAGAGTTTCGTCTTAGAAATTTAAGAAAATGAAGTAGTTTAGAATTAAAGATGACAATCTTTAGTATTTAATTAATACATAAAATCTTAATACTTTAATTTCAATTGGCGATAATTTACAAAAAACTAGGTATAGTTTTTATCTACATCTTTACTAGTTTACTAGATTATAATTCGAGAATAAGGTAAATGTAATGTTTACTTTCAAACTTCTCATTTTAAGTAACTGGTTAATATCTTATACACTATTCTATGAGGAAAATATTGTGGTAAATGATAATCCTACCCCTACTCCTGATGAAATAGCAGACTTGAAAAAAGCAGTTCGAAAATTAAATTCAAGGGCTGGCGAAATGAAAATGGATTTACATGACCTTGCAGAAGGATTACCTGTAGATTATGAGCTTCTTGTGGAAACTGCGAAAAGAACTTACGATATATTTAATGATTTAGATCAATTAAAGAGAAAACTTACTTCTTGGGAGAAGAACCTAAAATGACTATTCCTACTAATACACCAAAAACATTGGCTAATTTTATCAAACTTACCAATACAGAAGATTTTTTACAGTTTTTTGATATTGATTATGATCCAACTTTTGTTAATGTAAATCGTCTTCATATCTTAAAACAATTCTCTATATTAGTAGCAGAGATAAATAGAGTTTTTCCAGATATAGATGACATGGAAAAATTAGCAAAATATAAGGTGGCATTCGAAGAATCTTATCAACTATTTAAGACTTCTACCCCTCTAGATACCAAGTTGTTTAAAGTTTTTAAAGATGCCCCTAATAATGTTGTTTTATTGGAAGATTTAAGTATCGATGAAACAGATTGGACAAAAGATTCTGGTATTCTCTAATTAATTAATATTTATGGAACTTACTCCTAGTGAATTAGAACGTTATTCTAGACAAATTCAAATTTCTGGTTTTGGAGAGAATGGACAAAGACTCCTGAAAAACACAGTTGCTGTTGTTACAGGTGTAGGTGGATTAGGAGGAACTGTTGCTCTATATCTAGCTATCGCTGGGGTAGGTAAAATCATTTTGGTTCGTGGAGGAAATCTGCGTGTTGATGACCTTAATCGTCAAATATTGATGACTAACAGTTGGGTGGGTCAGCCTAGGGTCTATAAAGCCAAAGAAACTATTCTAAATATTAATCCTGATATTGAAGTTGAAGTAATTCCTGAATTTGTTACCTCTGAAAATGTTGATAGTCTGGTAAAAAATTCTAATATTGCTTTTGATTGCGCTTTTGATTTTACAGAAAGGGATTTATTAAACACAGCTTGTGTTCGCTGGAGAATTCCTATGGTGGAGGCAGCAATGAGTGGTATGGAAGCTTATTTAACAACTATCATTCCTGGTGAAACATCCTGTTTGTCATGTATTTTCCCAGAAAAGCCTAAGTGGGATAAATGGGGGTTTGGAGTTTTAGGAGCAGTTTCTGGTACTTTAGCTTGCTTAGCAGCGTTGGAAGGTATTAAACTTTTAACAGGAGTTGGAGAAACTTTAAAAGGTCAATTGTTAACAATGGATCTAGGAAATACAACTTTTACTAAACGTCGTCTTTATCATGATCCTGAATGCCATACTTGTGGTGGCTTAAGTCAGGATCATCATAACGATGCGATACAATAAAAGATAGATATTGAGGATAAGTATTTATTCTCATGATAATTATTTGATTTTACTTCTTCATTACCCTTATATTCATAAAAAAATGACTGTAACCCTAACTGAAAAAGCTACTATTCGACTTCAGTCCTTTCTGAAAAAACAATCAAATAAAGTTTCCGGCATTCGTGTTGGGGTTAAAGATGGTGGTTGTAATGGTTATGAATACACCCTTAATCTAGTAGGGAAACCAAATGAAAAGGATGTATGTTTTAATCAGAACAATATCTCTATCTATGTTGACCCTAATAATATATCCTTACTAGAAGGGGTAGTTATTGATTTTGTAGATAGTCTAACTAAAAGCGGATTTATTTTTACAAATCCTAATGCAACAGGTACTTGTGACTGCGGTAAGTCTTTCTCTACAGCAAACTGCGGACAATCTACCCCTTGTAGCTAATCGATAATTAAGAGTAGCTGATAAAAAATTTGGTTATTAGATATTATTCTTTTTCCAGAATCATACCGAATAACCAATAACACACATTCAATGTATAAGGAGAAACACTGATGCCTAAAACTTATGAAGTTCGATTGATTAAAGGGAAAAAAAATAAGCCTCCAGAAATGGATGTTACTCTTACACTTCCTGATAATGTTTATATAGTTGATTCTGCTGAAGACAATGGGGTTGAACTTCCTGCGACTTGTCGAACAGGTAATTGCTCTAATTGTGTTGGCCGAATGGTTGAAGGAGAAGTTGATCAACTAGATCAAGCTTTTTTAACAGATAAACAGGTAAAAGATGGTTGGGTACTTCTTTGTGTTGCTTATCCTCGTTCTAACTGCACAATTAAAACTCATCAAGAGGCTTATTTAGTCTAAAGTATTAGATAATTTATCCTCATCTATTCGCAAAGGAAGCCGTAGAATTTGCTACGGCTCCATACCCTTCATTTTTGGTCGAAACAATCTATTTAATATGATTAATAACTAGGCAATACTATTTTCATCGAGGTTTATCATGAATCTAAAATGGAAAACATTTGTTTCGAAAACAGTATTTTGGATGATGGGAGAAGTATTTTTAAATTTCTTAGGTCTAGATAATGTAGCCGATTATAGTACTTTTTTGTTTGAACATGAGCTAGAGTTGTCTAAAAAAAATCATAAAACAGTTAAATTATCTTGCTTTAACCCTAAATTTTGTCACAAGATCAATAATAAATGTCCTATTGATGAAGTTGCTCTTCAATTCTCAAAAAATCCATTAGATGATTGTATAGTTAATCATGATATTTTTTCTAATAGATGTGTAAAAGTTAAGCATAGCTGTATAAAAGCTGCTTTGTTTTCCGATTTATCATATGGTTATAAATAAAAATTATAGAATAATAAAATATGGATTTATTCACATACAGTAATAAGATTTAATGCTGTAGTATTAAATTTTACGTAAACAAAAAATTTAAAAAATTGTTAAATATTTCGCAAAAATTATTGGATTTTATGTTGTTCCTATAAAAGAGCTTCAGTAATCTAAATTTATGTATCTCTAGTTACTGTTTATAAAAACGTTAAAAACTACACTAGTAATTACTGAAAAATATAAATTATTTAACAGTTTCTATAAATATTAAATAATCTATAAAACATTAGTCTTATTAAAAACAGTGATAGTTAATTTTTCAGTGAATTTAATATTTTTCTGCCAATTATTTAATAATTTCATAACAAAATTAAATACTAAAAAATATTAAATAGTTTTTCCTCTTACCATAAAAAGGAACATCATGGCTTTAGATTTTTCTCCTATTTGGATCTCATTAAAAATTGCAACTTTTGCTACATTTTTTGCATTTTTTTCTGGAACAATATCAGCTTATTGGATGTTTAAATATAATGGAAAATGGAAAAGCATAATTGATGGATTTTTAACAATTCCTTTAGTACTTCCTCCTACAGTAATTGGATTTTTACTATTATTATTACTAGGAAAATATGGACCTATCGGTAGACTATTGTGGTTGTTTAATGTTAATATAATATTTACGTGGTATGCAGCTGTTATAGCAGCAATAGTTGTTGCTTTTCCTTTGATGTATAAAACATCATTAGGAGCATTTCAACAAATAGACTTTAACCTAATATCTAGTGCTAAAACTCTGGGAGCCTCAGAAATAGAGCTTTTTTGGCGGATCATACTGCCTTTAGCTAGACCGGGTCTTATATCAGGATTATTGTTGTCATATGCACGGGCTCTCGGTGAATTTGGAGCAACCTTGATGCTGGCGGGTAGTATTCCTGGAAAGACTCAAACTATTCCGATAGCAATCTTTTTCGCCACAGAAAGTGGTGACATAGAAGAAGCCCGGCTATTAGTAATAATAATGGTTCTTCTATCGCTTAGCATTACCATTAGTATAAATTTTTGGAATGATAACTATTCTATTAAACGTCTAGGGAAAAAGTTCTCGAAGATTAAAACATTTAAAGTTAGTAAGACTTTGAAAAGTGAAAAAAATTCTCTACCAGTTGTTGAGGCTTCAGAGAATTTTCACCCTTCAACACTATGTGATTCTAATCAATTAGTTGTCAACATAAAGAAAAAATTAACTAACTTTGAGTTAAATGTTTCCTTCTCAATTAATCGAGGCCAAACACCATTAGGTTTGTTAGGAGCTTCTGGAGCCGGGAAAAGTTTAATCTTAAGATGTATCGCTGGGCTGGATACTCCTGATCATGGCTATATATCTTTAAATGGTAAAGTCTTATTTGATTCTCAAAAAGGTATCAATGTTCCAATTCGTGAACGTAAAGTCGGATTTTTATTTCAAAACTATGCTTTGTTTCATCATTTAACAATTTTTCAAAACATAGCTTTTGGGTTACCTAAAAATCTTCCCTCTTCTATTGTTCATCAAAAAGTTGAAAAACAGTTGGTAACAGTTCAGTTACAGGGGTTTGAACATCGTTATCCTAATACACTTTCTGGAGGACAAAAACAAAGAGTTGCATTAGCTAGAGCATTAGCTAATGAACCCGACATCTTACTGTTAGACGAACCTTTTTCTGCACTTGATACTTATCTACGAGATCAATTAGAAAAGCTTTTAAAGCTAAGCTTAAATAATTACGCAGGAATAGCATTGTTTGTTAGCCATAATTTGGAAGAAGCCTATCGTATTTGTCCTAATCTTTTAATACTAAATGAAGGTATAATACTTACAAAGGGTTTGAAACAAAAAGTTTTTGATAATCCACGCTATCTTAAAGCAGCACAAATCACAGGATGTAAAAACTTTTCTAGAGCTCTTCCATTATCGAAAAATAAAATTGCTGCTCTTGATTGGGGATGTACCTTAAAAATTAATGAATCAACTTTTCCTGATTTAACTCATGTCGGAATTCGTGCTCATCAGATATCATTTATCGATTTTGGAGTAAATCTTTTAGAATATAATCAACTTGAGAATTTCTTTAAATGCTGGTTAGCAAGTATAACTGAAACTCAACACAGGATAACGTTATATATAAAATTAAACTCTCCTCCAACCAGTTTTTTTGACTATCATCTACAAGTCGAAGTCTTCAAGGATAAATGGGATGAGCTAAAAAAACTTCCAATACCCTGGCCAGTACAACTTGAACCTTCACGCCTCATGTTACTACAGAATTCAAGCGACTCTATATCCCTTGAATATACAACTAGTGATTTTTCAAAAGTTACTAGTAAACATAACTCTAATTAATAACTTTCCTGATACATAATAGGAGAACACTTATGGCAAACTTAACTGGCTTAACTTTTGGACAAAAAGAATGGACTCCAAAGTTTGTTGAAGATATCAATAAAGAAACCTGTCTTGGTTGTGGACGTTGTTTCAAAGTCTGCGGTCACAATGTCTTAACTTTGTTAGGAGTTAATGAAGACGGTGAAGTCGTTGATGAAGATGAAGATGATGATGATGTAGAACGTCAAGTCATGGGTATTATTAATAAAGATAATTGCGTTGGTTGTGAAGCATGCGCAAAAATTTGTCCTAAAGGTTGTTATACTAACGTACCTCTAGCTATATAATTGGATTTATAAAGGAGTAGCTGCAGTTCAAGCTAAGGCGGCTACTCTTTTATAAATATGTACTCATTAAATAGTAAAAAACTGTAATAATTAAAATATTAATCGTAATAGAAAGTAATGTTATGGTTGAATCTTATCTATCTTAAGTAAGAAATAAAATGACACAATCTCGTCAAGAACAATATTACACTTTAATTGATGAACTACTTCGTTGCCCTAATGGAGAAGAGCCTGACCTTTTACATACAAATAGAGAATTACTAGATAGTAAATTCATTGAGTCACTAGTCCAGGTTTCAACTATGATGGCTCACGAAAATAATCCTGATGGAGCTAAGTTCTTGATTCATATTGCAAGACAATTGGCAAAAGAATTAGGGCTATATCCTGAAATTAAAAATGATAAATAGTTGACTCATTTTTGATTTTATAGATATGAATTAAGAACCTAGGACTTAATAGTATCAATTTCTCCAACAATTCAAACTTTATTTTTATTACTTTGATCTTAAATTGTTTTATGTCTTAGACATATATTCCTTCTGTATATGTTTGAATTTTTTTATTAAACTATGATTAGTAATATTCTAGAGGGAGATCACGGCTTTGGAGTAGTCCAGAATAATTCTAGTAGTAGAGATATAGAGAATACCAGTGTATGTGTTGAGGTAATTCTTTTTTAACGTTCTTCTGACAATTTTATGAAGCTTATAGTTCTAGGCCGAAAACGCTTTTGTGTATTGAAATACATAACAGAAAAACCTTATAAAGTAAGTTTGGTAGGATACTTAAGAGATAAATTAACTGATAAAAGTTTTTATAGATTATCTACAAAGTTAATTAACTAGCAAGTAAATTTACTAGATAAATAACCTACAATTTCCTTAGAATTATATTACTTAGTGACTAGTATCCTTTGCGATTTGGAAACAGAGCAACAGACATTTTAGATAATTAAGAAACTGAAAATTGTCTGCGAAGGAAATTAGAAATCTTAATAATTACACGTAACCATTTAGTTACTAAAGTTACCTTAAAAGATATCCTCTAGTATGAAATTTTTTATTACTAAAAACTCATTGTTAAATAGAATTGGATAATTAAATTTATATATTTTCAATTTAATCTCCAGTAATAGATAAATTATCAACCCATATCTTAGGGCAAATTCCTTTAGGTGTAATCTCTGGTTCAGATTCCACATGAATAATAGAATTTAGTAATTTTAAAAAGTCACCTGCTATTGTTGCAGAATCAATACTAACAAAATTTCCATTGTTAACTAACCATCCTTCAAAAGGTAAAGAAAAAGAACCTTGTAAACTATTCACCCCAGCATGAAGAGCTTGTAATTTATCAATAAAAACTACATTTTTCACCATGTTAAGGTTACATTCAAAATTTGCTTGTTGATTAGATATGACATGGTAATAATGAGGCCTAATATTTACTTTAGAACCAATATTTGCATGGCCGGTAGGCTTGGTATCTAAACGTTGAGCAGTTCTCTCGCTATGCAGCAGGCCTGTAAGAATACCATTATTAATTATTTCTACACGACGTGTAGGAGTTCCTTCTTCGTCAAAAGTTTCTATACCAACATTATTACAATTCCTAGCATCGTCATATAAAGAAAGAAATGGAACAGAAATTCGTTTCCCTAAAGAATTTATTGTAGAAAGACTTTGCTTATCTAAAATATTCTGAGCGTTAAATAAATTAGTAAAAGAATTAATTAGACTTAGAAATGCCGTAGGAGAAAATACTACAGTATACTTCCCTGAAGTAATACTCTGATAATTAACATGACTAAGAGTTTTTTTAATTACTTCTCGTAAACAGCCTTCAATATCTAGAGTTGAAAAATCTCGACTAGTTTTTATAGAACTTGCTCCTCTAGGTTTTTTCCCTTCTTCCTCTGTACGACTATAAAAATAAATAGCATTATATGAAAGATTTTCTTGGCGTAAAGAATAAGTGCTATTAAGATAAAATCTATTAATATTTTCTTGAGATAGGCCGTTATAAGGAACACTCTTAATAATAGAGCTTGATTCCAATAAAGTTTTTTCTGCTGCAATTAACGTATCTATCAGTATAGGAATTGGAGTTGGACTAGATATTTTAGTAGATGTGCTTTCAATTACAGTATTAGCTTCTGGACTAAAATCTGGTACATGTTCTTGAGTACCAAAGTAACTAGCATCTTTAGCTGTTTGCAAAGCTAACTTTATACCAATTTTATCTAAATCAGTAGTAGTAGTAACTCCAATATTTCCACTTTTATTCCAAACTCTAACAGTAATACTTGATCTATTAGATGCTTGAAGTTGTTTTGGTTTACCACTATCAACTTCTATACTAGTTTCTTCTATGGCAGCACCATATATATCGTACTTAGTAATGTTAAGTTCTTTTGAACTCTTTTGGGCATAATCAGCAACTTGTTCAATATGGAGCATTACTATTTACTTTATAAAGTATAAAAATATCTTTTAGATAAGTTTTCTATATTAATATTCTATCTTATTAAATTATGTTCTTAGAATTTTAATTTGTATGAAAAATATAAATTAAAAAATATAATATTACTTGATAAGTATTTTAAAATCTAAGATAAAGTCTTAAAAACAAGGTGTTAAATAAGATACAAATAAATAATTCAGCTGTAAATTATCTATATTAATAAATTAGAAGTGATATCTAATAAATTAAGAAAAAAAATAAATACCATAATCTAATATTTGTTAATTATCTAATGAAATCTTTAAATTATAAATATTAACAATAAGCTTTTTAATTGTTCTCAAATATTGAAAAAAACATTTAACATATAAAAAACTTAGATATTTTTTGTAACTATAATTCTATCAATATGGAAAAATTAAACAAACTTTAGATAGAGATATTGTAAACTAGAAGGTGAGCTGATATATTCTAAAAATCATGAATCTGTTAAACATAGCATATTGGGCTTTAAGTATACTTTTAGCTATAATGACTTTCTTGTTTATTTTTCGTATTGTCTTAACTTGGTACCCTCAAGCAGAAATGAATCGATTTCCTTGGTTTTTAATTGCTTTGCCAACAGAATTTTTATTAGTCCCAATCAGAAGTTGGATATCTCCAATTGGAGGAGTAGATATTAGTCCTATTATATGGGTTGGAATTTGTAGTTTGTTAAGAGAAGTATTAGTTGGGCAACAGGGATTAATATCTATGGCACTATATAGATAAATACTGATTATCTCTTGAGAAACAATGGAAATTAGTAAATTATCAAATTTTGACAAAAAATTCTAGCATCACTCTTAATTAATAAGAATAAAAAAACAACATATAGAAACAGATATTTTTTATATACTGTGTCAGTTATTTAAAAGCTTTAGCATGAGTTGTTGCTTTGAAAAGCTATATCACCTAAATATTTTCTATTTAAATAATTTTTGGGTTTTTGTATGAAATCTTACTTAGTATTAGATGATTGTTTAAGATTTCTCTTGTTCATTTAACAACACAGTACAAAAGATTTGTAACAATGTGAGTTAAAGTGTCATTTTTATGACTTAATAAAATGATACCTCCCGCAGATACATAGATAGAAGTGTTGACTGCTTTTAACTCAACACCTATGTCCAGTAAAAGAAAAATAACCAAAAACTCTCATTTTTGTTTTTTCCATGATTAATAATTAAAGACTAAGCATTACTTTAGATGTTAAATAAGCTAATCAACCTTAATTAAGGATAAATATAAATTTCGAGCTACATCATGCCTGATTGGTAAAAAAGAGTTGGTTACCGTATCATTGCTTGTTACAATATCTTAGACATAAAGAAAATTTGAAAGAAAATATATGAGTTTGAATATTGTTAACTTAGTTGGTCGTGTCGGGAGAGATCCGGAAGTCAAATACTTTGAATCTGGAACAGTATTGTGTACGTTAACATTAGCAGTTAATCGTCGTTCTAGCAAAAGAGATGAAGCAGATTGGTTTAATTTAAAAATTTGGGGTAAAACAGCGGAAATTGCCGCTAACTATGTTAGAAAAGGAAGCTTAATTGGAGTTCATGGATCATTAGAAATAGAAACCTGGAAAGACCGCAATACAGGTGTTGACCGCTCTAGTCCGATTATTAAAGTTGATCGTTTAGATTTATTAGGTTCTAAACGCGATAATGAATCAAGCTCAACTGGAAATTATCAAGGAGGAAATGATGAATTTTAAAAAAATAAAATAGTAACTATATTAAAATAAACTTCAGTTAAAGATGCTTTATCCCAAGCTCTCTTCAGCAAATAAGGCAATTATTTCTTAGGATCCATAACTTAAAGTTATAAAAAATGTTTTTTTATAACTTTAATACTGTTTAATTTATTAGTTTTTTATTTTTATATTTATCATATAAAAATCCTAGCGCGTATATTTCTCCACTTTATTAAAGCAGTATATATCGTTAACAACACAAATCTTAACTTAAAGAGACTAGAATGCTTATTATGATTAAGATAATACAAGATAATTTTTGTAACTTTAATCTTAATTAGATCTTTGAATCAGATTAATGTGATTTGTTACATAATTAGCTTATTTTGTCTTGTGTTCTACGAACTTAGTTTTTTGTGACAAAAGGAAACAACATCTATGAAACGATTATTGTTCACATTAATTCTTATCACAACTTTGTGGTTTAATTTTACGCCTACTGCTTCAGCTTTTTATGATAATTTAACCCCTTGCAGTGATTCTGCTGCTTATCAGCAAAAATCGAAGCATTTTCTAAATACTACTGATGATCCAAAGTCTGGACAAAAACGTGCCGAACTTTATGCTGAAGCTCTATGTGGTGCAGATGGCTATCCTCATTTAGTAGTAGATGGTAACCTAGCACATGCTGGAGATTTTGCTATTCCTGGCATAATGTTTCTTTACATTGCAGGTTGGATTGGTTGGGTTGGTCGTGCCTATTTAATTGCTATTAAAGGTGATACAAGTAAAGAAATTATTATTGATATTCCTCTAGCTATTGGACAAATGTTAATGGGTTTTGCTTGGCCAGTTTTAGCTTTTTATGAGTTCATTTCTGGAGATCTAGTAGTGAAGGATAGTGAAATCACTACATCTCCGCGATAACTAAATTTACCCTAAAAATTTTTACTGCTCATTAAATTATTGGAGAATGATTCATGGAAAATCTGACAAAATTTCTCTCAACTGCCCCTATTTTAATTATGGTACTGCTAACCTTTACTGCAGGTCTCTTAATTGAATTTAACCGCTTTTTTCCCGATCTTCTTTTTCATCCTTTGGGATAAAAGATTGATTAATTGCAATATACATATATTAACCCTAAGGTAGAGATAAAGTAGTTATATAAGAGATTTGCTCAAATATAACTACTTTATCTCTACCTTAGGGTTAGTATTTTGAAAAACAGATATATGAAGTTAACTTAGATTCTATTCTAAATACTATGATAGACAACTCATAATTTGTTTATATAATTTTCTTTTATCAAGATTTTGTCCAATTAAAACTAATTTATTATTAAAATATTTATCAAAGTCTTCATCTTCTATGCTAAAGCGTTTTCCAGTCAAATGAAAAACATGACGTTTTTCACTCTCATCAAACCATAAAATACCTTTTGCTCTAAAAACGTTATCAGGTAACTGATTATTGAGGAAATATTGAAACTTTTGAATAGCAAATGGTTTGTTGCTCTCAAAAGTAAATGAAGTGAATTCATCATTTACTAAATGATGTTGATGATCATGACTTTCATGTTTAGGATATTTATCAGCATTAAATAACTCAGAATCAAGAATTAATGGCAATGGAACTTTAGAATTTTTAGTTTTTAAAATCCTAGCAAATTCTTTCATTTTATTAAGACGTTCTTCTAATTGATTCACCTCTTGTTGGCTAACCAAATCAGTTTTATTAAGTAAAATAATATCTCCATAAGTTATTTGACTATATGCAGCTTGAGAGTTGAATAAATCTAGACAAAAATTAGAGCAATCTAGCATTGTAATAATAGAATCAACGCGTGTTAGGCTTCTTAAATCAGTATTTAGAAAAGATAATGCAATTGGCAAAGGATCTGCTAAGCCAGTAGTTTCTATTACTAAGTAGTCAATTTTTTTAGAGTATCCTAAGATTTTATAAACAGCTTCAATTAAATCATTATTAATAGAACAACAAATACAACCGTTGTTGAGCTCAACAATATTATCTTCACTAGTGACAATCAACTCGTTATCAATTCCAATTTCTCCAAATTCATTAACTAAAACTCCAATATTTTTACTTTCTTGATTAAGGAGAATATGGTTTAAAAGTGTAGTTTTACCGCTACCCAAAAAACCGGTAATGATGGTTACAGGAAGAACTTTGTCTTTAACGTTCATAACTTGTAGATTGCTCATGTTTCAGCTTTAAAATATTTTAAATAATAATTATGGATATTTCTAAATATTAATAAATAGAAAGAGAGCTGTCTATTAATTCTGGAAATAAAGTATCTCAAATGATAATTTTTTTTAATTTTAAGGTTCTCTGAAAATACTTTTAAAATTTTTTTCATATAAAAAAAGAAGTTACAGCTTTATGCCTAAATCATTATTATTAATCTTGATTGGAATCTGGAAAACGTGGATGTATTTGCTCAGCTTCAGGACATTCATCAGATACAGTAATCTCAGAGTTATAGCGTGAGACAGATGCAATCTTTTGACTAATTGCCCCAATGCTTTCTAGCCTTACCATTTCTTCCCAAGAACTAATTTCATCATCTTCTTCAGTTTCATATCGAATAATGACTAAGTCTCCTTCCAAAGATAGAATGGTCGCTCCATCAATCCAACGTTGCTGATCCCGCAAGAACAGGCAAACTTCTCGACCTTCTGTACAAAGTTGATAAATCTTGCGGTGTAGCATAGATGTCTCCTTAACAGGTAACAACCTTAATAAATTTACACTAACATTAAAAATAGTCTACATGCTATATCAAATAAGCTATTTTTAGAATGGTTAATAATTGTAGTAATCGCTTCGAAAAGACTTTAAGTAGGTTGGCTTTAAAATACCCCTAGGCTAAGAGGATATTATTAATTCTAACAGGAGCTAGGCTTAACAATACCTATAGTCAAATATTAATGATGGTATTTGTATAAGTAGTTATTCTTCATCCCATGCCTCAACAAGTAAAACCTCACTTACAGGATCTTGCATTACAAAACCAAAATCTAATAATTCTTTTTTCCAATAAGACCATTCATTGTCATAAAGAAGAGCTAATTTCCATATACTATCACTTGGCTTAAGAACTTTTGACTCTACCAGCAAAGAAACTTTACGTTGAAACTTCATCATAGGATGAGTGAGTTGCTTTGTCATAAACTCAATCAATTTATGTTTACTAAATTGTACAAATGTTTTCAGATCAACTTCTTTTTTAATATTTCTATATATGATTAGAGCAATATACGTTTATCTAATACTTATATTTAGAGAAGTATTCCCATTACATTCTTTTTAACTGATATATTCAGTTTATGCAAGTTTTTTTAATTTATAGTACGGTAATTACTACTTTAGTATATAAAAGTGATTCAGGTTATGTATTTAATCACAAAAAATAAATTTTAAAGTTATTTTAGATAAACGTCTTAAGTTATTAATTTAAAAAATAATCTTTTTCAAGGTAGTTAAAACAAGAGTTATTAATTTAATTACTTTTATATTAAGAGTACTATGACATTTACAAAATCAATAGAATGGTTAGCATTAGTAATTGGTAATTCTCATTTGCACTGGGGATATTTTAAAAATGGATTTTTACATAGTTGCTGGGATACGCATTATTATAATAAGCCTATTAACAATTTAATATTACCCTCTGAAGTCTTACTTGCTAATATTCCTAATACTTTGCCACTTATAGTAGCTTCTGTTGTACCAGAGCAAACTGCTATGTGGAGAGAATATTCTAATGTTAATATTATAGAAATAAGTGATATTCCAATAAATAACCTTTATTTTAATATGGGAATAGACAGAGCTTTAGCTGTTTTTGGAGCTGGAATAACATATAGCTTTCCTTGCTTGGTAATTGATGCAGGAACTGCTTTAACTTTTACGGGAGTAGATCAACACTCTACTTTTATAGGAGGAGCAATCTTACCAGGATTAAAACTACAGTTTGATTCATTATCAAATAAAATTCAAACTCTACCTAATGTTGATTTTCCTAAAAGGCTACCATGTCAATGGTCAGGGAATACTATGGAAGCAATTAAGAGTGGAATAATATATACAATAGTTAGTGGTATTAAAACATTTATAGACAACTGGCTAATAAGTTATCCGAGGAGTCATATTATTCTGACAGGAGGCGATTCGATTATTTTATATAATTATTTTATTGAGACAGATTCAAATAATTTTAGGAAACTAAAAGTAGATAGAAATCTTATATTTTGGGGAATTAAATCTATATAACTTTAGTTTTTACAAAAACTATTAAATAGAATTTTCTACTACTCTAAAGTATTTGGATCTAAAGCATCTCTTAAACCATCTCCGAGTAAGTTAAAAGATAAAACTGTTAAAATAATTGCCAAAGCTGGAGGCCAGATTAACCAAGGTTGTAGTACTAAAATTGAGGCATTAGTGGATACTGAAAGTAAATTTCCCCAACTAGCATCGGGTTGTTGAATTCCTAGACCTATTAAACTTAAAACTGACTCTGAAACAATAAACTCAGGGATTGTTAATGTGGCAGAAATTATAATATAAGTGATTGTTTGAGGCAAGATATGGTAAAAAATAATTCTTTGATTACTTGCCCCCATAGTTTTAGCAGCTTGAACAAATTCTTGATCTTTTAAAGAAAGTACTTGTCCTCTAACAACTCTAGCAAGCCCTGCCCAACCTATAAAAGATGTTATTAAAATTATTAAAATGAATCGCTTTGTATTACTTAGACTTGGAGGAATTATTGTAGCTAAAGCAACTAATAGGTAGATTCCTGGAATTGTCATTAGAACTTCTACTAAACGCATTAAAATTGTATCAATCCATCCACCAAAGTACCCAGCAATCCCTCCAATAATTACGCCTATAGGAAAAGATATCATAATTCCTATTAAGCCAATAAACAAACTAACTCTTCCCCCAAATAATAATCGACTGAATTGATCTCTTCCTTGTTCATCAGTTCCTAGTAGGTTTAATTTACCTGCACCAATAGTTCCTATAAGATGAATATCAGTTGGGATTCCAGGAAATATTTCAATTTCTTTAAAAGAAGGAGGTAAAGGGATATTTAAGTTAAATAATTTATAACTATTCCCTTTTACAAATAAACGGATAGGAGATGGATTATGGAAATTAATACTTAAATTACGTTCTCCCGTCTCAATATTCGTAGGATTTTGACTAGTTGGATAAACATGAGGTCCAATATATTTACCCTTAAGTGGTCCATCTTGGAGTGTCAAATAAATTGGTGTAGGAGGTAGTAAAGAACCATTTAGTTGAGATGTATAAGGAGCATATGGAGCAATAAAATCTGCAGCAATAACAACCACATATAAGACAGCTAATACAGTTATTCCAAAAATTGCTAAATGATTATTTCTAAGTCTTTGCCATAGGTTCATGATGTTAGCTTTATATTTCGTTGATTAAAAGCCAGATAATTCTCAAAAGATTTGATGAATTTTATAGATATTTAGACTAATTATTATTCAATAAGTATATTGTAATGACATATGGTCAACTTTTTTATTAAAACTTATTTATTAATTTAATAATAAATAAGGATAGTAAGTAAAAAAATATTTTTTTACTTACTATCCCTATCTGTCATATTTACTTACCCATGCCTAGTTGTTGGGCTTTTTGATAAACTTTTCCCTCTGTTAAGAGAGAAGGTGCAATTACTACTTCAACTTTTTGCATTTCTTTGATGTTTTGAGCGCCTAATGTACTCATACTAGTTTTTAAAGCTCCTAATAGATTATGAGTTCCATCATCTAACTTAGCAGGCCCAATTAAAACTTCTTCTATAGTCCCTGTTGTACCAACATTTATTCTTGTACCTCTTGGCAAAACAGGAGATGGTGTAGCCATTCCCCAATGATATCCTCTACCAGGCGCTTCTACAGCACGAGCTACTGGAGAACCTATCATTACTGAATCAGCACCGCAAGCTATGCATTTACAGATATCTCCCCCAGTAATAATTCCTCCATCTGCAATGATAGGTGTATATACTCCTGTTCTCTTGTAGTACTCATCACGTGCTGCAGCACAATCAGCAATAGCTGTAGGCTGTGGAACTCCTATCCCCAAAACGCCCCTGGAAGTACAAGCAGCTCCTGGCCCAATGCCGACTAAAATTCCTGCAGCCCCAGCCTCCATAAGCTCTAAGGCAACTTCATAAGTTACACAGTTTCCAAAGACAACTGGTATTGGCATATCTTTACAAAATTGTTGTAAGTCAAGAGAAGAAATAGATTCTGGTGTTAAGTGATTAGTTGAAACTACTGTAGCTTGAACAAACAGTAAGTCTGCTCCTGAATCAGCTACAATTTTTCCATATTTAGAAGCTCCCAAAGGAGTTAAGCTTACTGCAGCAATACTTCCAGAAGATTTAATATTTTCAATTCTTTTTTTGATTAATTCGGGTTTAATCGGTTCTGCATAAAGTTTTTGCATTAATTCTACAAACTCTGTTTTTCCTACAGAAGCGATTTTTTCAATAATTGGGGTAGTATCATCGTAACGAGTTTGAATACCTTCTAGATTTAGAACTCCTATAGCTCCAAGATCCGAAAGTAAGTTAGCCATCTTAACATCTACCACTCCATCCATAGCACTTGCAAGAATAGGTATATCTCTTTTTATGCCTCCGATACTCCAACTGGTATCTATTAGAGCAGGGTCTAAAGTACATGTGCCAGGTACAAGAGCGATTTCATTCATACCGTAAGCTCTTCTGGCTTTTTTACCATAACCAATAATAATATCCACGTTTTTATATTCCATTCCCTAAGTATTAAATTAGGCTAGCAAATTTTTGGAGTTTTCGGGTATAAAAATAAAAAACTTTGCTTTAATCAGATTTACTCGGTTTAATATATCAAAATTTAATAACCTATTAAGAGGTAACATATGTCTGTCATCTTTATGTAGTTTGAAAAACTATTTAGTAAATAGTCAATATAAAATTTCTAGTATATTTTTGAACCAAAAAATTTCTTGATTCAAAAATATTGCTTATGAAAAGAGAACTACTTCTCTATATTGTTGAAGTGGAAAAAAAAATTAATTTCTAATAGCTAACTTATGTTAGCTATACTGAAATTCTGATGATATGGCACAATTTAATTAAAAATAGATAATTATTAATATTTTAAATGACTATAAACACATTTGAATTGTCAACTAAATACGATCCTAAGTTAACAGAGTCTAAATGGCAAAAAGCTTGGGAAACTCATCAAGTTTTTAAAGCTGAGGCAACAAAAAAAGAAAAAATTTTTTGCATGGTCATCCCTCCTCCTAACGTTACAGGCAGCCTTCACATGGGCCATGCATTTGAAGATTGTTTAATGGATGTATTAGTTCGCTACCACAGGATGAGCGGAAAAAACACATTATGCCTTCCTGGAACTGATCACGCTAGTATTGCGGTTCATAGTATTCTTGATAAACAATTAAAAGAAGAAGACAAGACTCGTTATGAAATTGGTCGTGAAAATTTTCTTAAAAGGGCTTGGGAATGGAAGCAATCATCAGGAGGAAAGATAGTATCTCAATTAAAACAAGTTGGCTTATCTGCTGATTGGTCAAGAGAACGTTTTACTTTAGATGAAGGATTATCTAAAGCAGTTAAAACTGCTTTTATAAAACTATATGAAGCAGAATTAATTTATAGAGGTAAATATCTAATTAATTGGTGTCCTGCTTCTTTATCTGCTGTATCAGACTTAGAGGTAGAGAATAGAGAAGTTAAAGGAAACTTATGGTATTTTCGATACCCTTTAAAGGATAATAGTGGCTATGTAGATGTTGCTACTACTAGGCCTGAAACTATTTTAGGTGACACAGGAGTAGCTGTTCACCCAAATGATGAACGATATAAAAAACTAATTGGAAAAACTTTAATATTACCTATTGTAGGCCGAGAAATTTTGATAGTTGCAGATGAATCAGTTGACTCTGATTTTGGAACTGGATCTGTAAAAATCACTCCTGCTCACGATCCTAATGACTTTGCCATAGGAACTCGTCATAATTTACCTTTTATTAATATTCTTAATAAAGATGGCAGTTTAAATGAGAATACAGGAGAGTTTCAAGGACAAGACCGATACGAAGCTCGTAAGAATATTGTTAAAAGATTAGAGCAGGATGGCTTTTTAATTAAAGTTGAAGATCATTATCACTCTGTTCCATATAGTGATCGCGGCAAAGTTCCTATTGAACCGTTACTTTCTACTCAATGGTTTGTAAAAATCGAACCGCTTTCTAAAAAAGCACTTAAATTTCTAGACGAAGATAATTCACCTCGTTTCATTCCTCAACGATGGACAAAGGTTTATAGAGATTGGTTAGTAAAGCTAAAAGACTGGTGTATTTCACGCCAGCTATGGTGGGGACATCAAATACCTGCATGGTATGTAATTAGCCAAACTGATGGATTAATAACTGATGATACGCCTTTTATTGTGGCCTATGATGAAAGCGAAGCCTTGGAGAAAGCAAGAAAAGAATATGGTAATGATATCCAGCTAAAACAGGATCCTGATGTTTTAGATACTTGGTTCTCTTCAGGTTTATGGCCTTTTTCTACACTAGGTTGGCCAGAAAATACTGAAGATTTTGCAACTTATTACCCTACAAGCACTCTTGTTACAGGATTTGATATTATTTTCTTTTGGGTAGCAAGAATGACCATGATGGCTGGATATTTTACAGATCAAATGCCTTTCAAAGATGTTTATATCCATGGATTAGTTAGGGACGAAAATGGTAAAAAAATGTCAAAATCTTCTAATAATGGAATAGATCCATTGATTTTGATAGATAAATATGGTACTGACGCACTCCGTTATACTCTAATCAAAGAAGTTGCAGGAGCAGGTCAAGATGTGACTTTACAGTACAACAGAAAAACAAATGAATCTGAATCTGTAGAGGCATCTAGAAACTTTGCGAATAAACTTTGGAATGCAGCGAGATTTGTCATAATGAATTTGAAGGAGGAAATTCGAGATGATATAGGAAATCTTAATACTGAATATTTGGATCTAGCTGATTATTGGATATTGTCAAGATTTCAAAAAGTAACTAAACAAACTATTAATCATATAGATAGCTATGGTTTAGGCGAGGCAGCAAAAGGATTATATGATTTCATTTGGAGTGATTTTTGTGATTCATATATTGAATTAGTAAAATCTCGATTATCAGAAAATACAGATTCTTCTTTAGGTGCTCAACAAACTCTAGCATATATTTTGGATGGAATATTGAAACTATTACATCCATTCATGCCTCATATTACAGAAGAAATTTGGCAAACATTAACACGAAAAAATAATGAATTTATTGCTCTACAAGCATATCCCACTTCTGACTTAAATTATATAAAAGAAGATGTAGAAACCTCATTTGACTTGTTATTTGATGTGATCAAAAGTGTTCGTAATTTGCGAGCTGAATTAGATATTAAACCTAAGACAAAAGCTTCTGTAATACTACAAACCGAAAGCCAAACAACACAAAATACATTAAAAATAGGTCATAAATATATTCAAGATCTAGGCAAGCTCAATAAAATAACGATTGTTTCTGAACTAGAAACGGAGACAGAGCAAGTTTTTACTGGGGTTGTAAGAAATATACAGGTTTTAATTCCGTTGTCAGGAATAGTTGACGTACCTCTCCTTCGTCAGAAGTTAGGAAAAAGTCTAAATAAAATAGAAAATGAAGCTAATACCCTAGCACAACGTTTAGGGAATTCTAAGTTTATTGCAAAAGCTCCTGAAGAAGTAGTTACAAAAACACACAATGCTCTTGAAGAAGCCAGACAACAGGCTAATATTTTACGAGAACGTCTTCAACACTTACATGAGTAGTTTATTGTTATCGATAATCTATCCATTATCGATAACAGTAAACTATGATAAAGTTTTAATCGGATTTTTTCTACATATTACTGACTTCAAAAACAAGAAAAAATGTGAAGAGGATAATTGTTACTATATATATAATTTGTAAAAAAATATATATATAGTACATCTCAATACATTTACACAATAAAAGAGCTAATGAGAATTGATAGGAATCAAAAGCTAAAAACACTATTAGGAAAAACGATTAGGCCTACTTCTTCTAAAGTTAAAGAAGCGTTATTTAATATTTGGCAAGGTAAAATTACAGGATGTAGTTTACTAGACTTATGCGCAGGAAGTGGAGCGATAGGATACGAAGCTCTTTATAGAGGAGCAACTTTAGTGGTTGGAATTGAAAAACATGGAAAAGCTTGCGCAGTTATTAATACAAATTGGCTAAAAATTTCAAGTTCTGAAAAAAGCTTTAAAGTTATCAAAGGTGATGCTTTAAGAATTCTGAATAGTTTAGAAGAGCAACAATTTGATTTTATTTATTTTGATCCTCCTTATAGAAGTAACTTATATCAACCTACTCTTGAATTAATTGCAATAAAAAATATCTTAGCTAAAAGCGGAGAGATTGCTGTAGAACATGATTCAAGACTATGGAAGGCAAAAGAGATAAAAAAATTAAAAATTATAAGAAAAAAATATTATGGAGACACTAATTTAACTTTCTATCAACCAAATCTAGATTCATGATAATAGGATTTTAATTAAGTTTTGTTTAAAGATAGAGTTTTTGTTCTTAAGAAACGATATACAATCAAATGAAGATTTTAATTTGCAAAAAATTATAAAAACAGAAATGATGTTATTCTTCTATTTTAATTAGCTGTAAGTGATAAGTTAATTAAAATTTTTTAGTATATATTTACCACAATAACTATTAAAACTTTATTAATAAAGTAATTTCTGGTTCAATATTAAAAATCTAAACAAAGTAAAAAGATACGAAATAGATAAGAATAAAATGAGAACAAATATTCTTTCAGCCGAAAAAATAAGACAAGTCTTAACTCGTTTAGCTTCTCAAGTAATTGAAAAATCAGGTGATTTATCCGATATTGTTCTATTAGGCATCCATACTAGAGGCGTTCCTTTAGCTTATATGCTAGCGCAACAAATAGAAGTATTAGAAAATTTTAAAGTTCCTGTAGGTTCTATAGATATTACTTTTTATAGAGATGACTTGGATAGAATTAAAACTAGAACTCCAGTTAAAGCTACATTTTCTTTTGATATAACTGGTAAAACTGTAATTTTAGTTGATGACGTTATCTACAAAGGAAGAACAATTCGTGCTGCCCTTAATGCTATTAATGAATATGGGAGACCAGAGATCATTCGATTACTAGTACTTATAGATCGAGGTCATAGAGAATTACCTATTCATCCTGACTTTATCGGGAAAAAGTTACCTACATCATCTAAGGAACAAGTAAAAGTTTATTTTCAGGAAACAGATGGGAGAGATGCTGTAGAGTTGATAAAAAATAATTATTTATGACTAAGCAACAAGCAAAAACTTTAATCACACTAAATAATGCTGATACTTCTCTACATAAATGTAGGTTTTTCAATAAAGTTTTTGTAAAAATAAAGCAAATATGTAAAGAGATTATGTCTTTCCATTTAAATTTCTTGTATAGAGATCAAAAGACCATTTTTAGTAAAATATTACGTTGTCGCGGAATTAGTGAATTAGCTTTAAGAATAAAAGTTAATCATTTATTTACTCTAAAGCAAATTGAAGTATATTTTGATACTTTCTTAGGTGAGATATGCCTAAAAATCTGTACTAAAAAAGGTTCTAAGGAAGAAGCAATTGCAATTCTTCAGCCTATTGCTACAGAAATACGCAAAGCTACCCAGTTAGATTGCTATGGACATGATTATGATACTTTAATGAAAGTCGTTGCTAAATTGTTAGTAAGAAATAAAGATACGATCTCTGTAGCAGAATCCTGTACAGGAGGAGGATTGGGAGCATTCTTAAGTTCTTTTCCTGGTAGCTCAAATTATTTTGCAGGAGGTGTAATTGCATACAATAATCAAGTAAAAATATCCTTGTTGAAAGTATCAAAACAGACTTTAGATATTCATGGAGCAGTTAGTTCTAATACTGCAAAAGAAATGGCTTTAGGTATTAAAAATAAGTTGGGAACTTCTTGGGGTTTAAGTATCACTGGTATTGCCGGTCCAGAAGGAGGAACACTTACCAAACCTGTTGGTTTAGTATACATTGGCATTGCCGATCCCAAGAATAAAGCTAGCAGTATAAAATGTTTTTTTGGACATCACAAAAGAAACTGTATTCGCTCGTTAAGCGAATATAGCGCATTAGATCAGTTAAGACGAAGCTTATTAACAAAAGCAATAATGTATTAATAAATATTAGTTTCCCAAGACTATTTTAGGAGCGAAATATTCGTAAGTATTGATAAATACTTAAATTAATTGCACAGTGTAACTTTTATGGACATAACTGGATTCGAACCAGTGACCCCATCGATGTCAACGATGTGCTCTAACCAACTGAGCTATACGTCCCTGATAATTTAATATAGCACAGTATTTAGAAGGAAATCTATTATTTGTTTTTTAACAAACAGGATAAGGAATATTGCTTTCAAGAAATAAAGCAAAAAAATGTATCATATCAATTTTAAAAACAATTTTTTAAAAATACTATAAACATATATCAAAACTATTTCCTATAATTAGTATGTTTAAGCAATCTATACAATCCAAGTATTAAATTGTATTTTATAAATAATGACAAACGAAACTTTATTTGAAGAACATTGATTGAAAATATTATGTAACCCATAAAGTTCAAATGTTGTGATCATTATTCTTTATCTAAACCATTGGAAAACTTATTATTCCTAATAAAACTTTATTGATTCTAATTCTAGGTTTGAATATTTAAAATCATGGAAAAATTAACTGAACTCAACTCTGACTTAACAACCTATCCTATAGCTGAAACTTTCCATTCTATTCAAGGTGAAGGTGCCTGGACAGGTGTTAGTGCATTTTTTATCCGTTTAGCTGGATGCAATGTCGGCTGTCCATGGTGTGATCAAAAAGAATCATGGACAGATAAAACATTCCCAAAATATTCTTCTGAAATGTTAAGTACAAAAGCTCAACAAGCTAATGCAAGTATTGTAGTTATTACTGGTGGGGAACCTTTGATGTATAACCTTTTCCCTTTAACTGATAAATTACGAAAATTAGGAATGAAGATTCATTTAGAAACTTCTGGCTCCTACCCTTTTAGTGGTAATTTTAATTGGGTAACATTTTCACCCAAGCCTTTCAAGGCTCCTCATGAAAGTATTTATGTTAAAGCAAGCGAATTAAAAATTATAATAGCTGATCAAAAAGACTTTGAATGGGCAGAAAAGCAAAAAAGTAAAACTAATTCTCAATCAATTAATTTTTTACAACCAGAATGGAATAGTAGGACAAGCAGTTCTTTGATCTATAAATATATTTGTAAGCATCCCGAATGGCGTATGAGTTTACAAACTCACAAGTTTTTAGGAGTAAGATAAATAGATGCTGTTATAACTGTTTATGAATTATGCATAACGTATTTTTTATCCAAATTTAGAATATATTATGAAAATGGTTGTATGATTCTAACTTACTTTACAAGTGTAAGATTTAAATGACAATTAGTATGTTTAAAGATGAAAATAATTAATGTCAAATTTATACTATTGAAAATGTAGTTATGGAAAGTAAGTTGGTAACACAGCTTGTTTTTTAAAAAACTTTCTGTTAGCATATTAAAAAATGAAAGGGGCAAACCAGCATCCCAAATACCAATTCTAGCCAAAAGGCTACGCTGAAGGACTTGCTTAGTTTTCGCCCCATGGTAGATAAGGGGTAAAACCAATATACATGGTCAAGAAACCAGCTATTGCAATTTCACATCTAGGCTGTGAGAAAAACCGAATAGATTCAGAACATATTTTAGGGCTATTAGCAGCAGAAGGATATTCTGTTAGTTCAAACGAAAATCTCGCTGACTATGTTGTCGTAAATACTTGTAGCTTTATTCAACAAGCTAGAGAAGAATCAGTTCGTACTTTAGTAGAACTAGCTGAAAATAATAAAAAAATTATTATTGCTGGCTGCATGGCTCAACATTTTCAAGATCAATTGCTTGAAGAGTTACCTGAAGTTGTAGCAATTGTTGGTACAGGAAACTACCAAGAAATTGTTAAAACTGTTCAACGTGTTGAGTTAGGTGAAAGAGTAATAGATATATCTCAGAAACCTACTTTTATCGCTGACGAAACTGTTCCACGCTATCGGACTACTAACGAAGGAGTAGCTTACCTGAGAATAGCAGAAGGATGTAATTACCGTTGTACTTTTTGTATTATTCCTCATTTACGAGGAAATCAAAGATCCCGTACTATCGAGTCTATTGTTGCGGAAGCTCAACAATTGGCTAATGAAGGTGTACAAGAGATTATTATCGTTTCGCAGATTACTACAAACTATGGACTAGATCTTTATGGGAAAGTTAAATTAGCTGAACTCTTACAAGCGCTAGGGAAAGTTAATGTTCCTTGGATACGTGTTCACTATGCATACCCTACAGGATTAACGGCAGAAGTTCTTAAGGCTGTGAAAGAAGTACCAAATGTCATTCCTTACCTGGATCTACCATTACAACATTCTCATCCTAAAATTCTAAAAGCTATGAATCGGCCTTGGAAAGAAGCAATAAATGATGAAATTATTAAATCTATTAGAGCATCTATTCCAGATGTCGTTTTACGTACGACTTTCATCGTTGGTTTTCCTGGCGAAACAGATGAATATTTTGAACATTTAGTAAAATTTATCAAGAGGCATCATTTTGATCATGTTGGAGTTTTTGTATTTTCTCCAGAAGAAGGAACTCCTTCTTACAAAATGCCTGATCAAGTACCATTGGAAATAGCTCAAGAAAGACGAGACTATCTGATGGAAATACAGCAGCCTATTTCTAACAGGAAGAACCAACAATATGTTGGGAAAATAGTAAAAGTATTGATTGAACAGGAAAATACAAAAACTCACCAATATATAGGGCGTTCAATTAAGTCTTCTCCTGATGTAGATGGAGTCGTTTTTGTTAAAGGCAAAGCTCAATTAAATTCAATTATTCCAGTTGAAATTACTAAAGCTGATGCTTATGATCTCTATGGAAAAGTTGTTCAAACTTAAATATTTATTTTTACATTTATTAAAATGAGAATAAAAAAACTCAGTAATAACACTCGTTAAAACAAAAAATAGTTTGAAAACTACTATTAAAACCTGACCATACCCTATTAAATTTTCAACTTACAGTAAACCTATTAACCATAAAGAACTTATGACTATTTCTTTCGAGAACTTAGGACTATCCGAAACTCGCGTAAATAAATTAAAAGAGCTCGGATTTGAAAATCCTACAGAAATTCAGGAAAAAGCAATTCCTTTAATGTTAGAGGGACATGATGTATTAGGACAATCACAAACAGGAACAGGTAAAACTGCAGCCTATTCTCTTCCCATACTTGAAAAAGTTGATATACAAGATCCTAGTGTTCAAGTCTTAATTTTAACGCCTACTCGTGAACTTGCTCAACAAGTTGCTGAAGCTTTGAAAGATTTCACAGTCAGAAGGCGCCTCTATATACTAACTGTCTATGGTGGTCAATCTATAGACAGACAAATTCGAAGCTTAGAAAGAGGAGTACAAATTGTAGTAGGAACTCCAGGAAGGGTTATTGATCTTATAGAACGGAAGAAATTAATTTTAGATTCTTTACGTTGGGCTGTTCTCGATGAAGCTGATGAAATGCTTAGTATGGGTTTTATTGATGATGTAAAAACCATACTCAAAAAAACGCCTGAAAGTCGTAGCACTGCTTGCTTTTCTGCAACAATGCCAAGAGAGATAAGAGAACTTGTCAATCAGTTTCTAAAATCTCCAGTAACTATATCTGTTGAAAGAACTCAAGCTGCTCCTACTCGAATAGAGCAAAACATATACATGGTTCCCAGAGGGTGGTCGAAGCGTAAAGCATTGCAACCTGTCTTAGAGATAGAAGATCCGGAATCAGCCATTATTTTTGTACGTACTAAGCAAACAGCTTCAGATTTAACTACAAGACTACAAGAAATTGGCCATTGTGTAGATGAATATCATGGTAACCTCAGTCAATCACAAAGAGAAAGGTTGGTGCATCGTTTTAGAGACGGCAGAATAAAACTGGTCGTAGCTACAGATATTGCTGCAAGAGGTTTGGATGTAGAAGGTTTAAGTCATGTAATCAACTATGACTTACCAGATAATAGCGAAACTTATATCCATCGTATTGGTCGTACTGGAAGAGCTGGTAAAACTGGAAAAGCAATTTCTATTGTAGAATCTGCTGATCGTAGAATGATTAGACAGATTGAGCGAAAACTTCGTCAAAAAATAGATATCTGCAAAATACCTAATCGCTCAGAAGTCGAAGCAAAGCGGCTAGGGAAATTACAGAATTTAATTAAAGAGTCATTGATAGGAGAAAGAATGGCTTCTTTTTTACCTTTAGTAAGCGAATTAAGTACGGAATACGACTCCCAAGCAATTGCTGCTGCAGCCCTTCAGATGATTTATGATCAAGACTGTCCTGATTGGATGAAAACTGACTGGGAAGTTCCTGAAGCGGCTACGCCAAAACCAGTTATTGGTCGTAAGTCTAATAAATATAACTCTAAAAATAGTAAGCATAATCGTAATACTGGTAAAGTTATCCGTAAAACAGTAAGCCATTAAAAATAATTCTCACTATTTATACTTTCTTGATGTAGTGTGATTTAATTTATTCCCCCTGTTAAAACTTTAGTTATGACAAGGGGTATTTTGTTTTGATAGTTTTTCATTTTCATAAATATCAATAATAGGAATTAAATTTTAATTAATTATTGAAAGTCCTTCTACTAATAAAGATGGAGTATGAATTGAATTAATCCAGCATGGATCATTAGCTATTCCAATAATGTTTTCTAATACTTTATAAACATTACCTGTTACTACAGTATTTTTCACTCTTCCACTTATCAAACCATCTTGGACAAAATATCCTAGTTCTATATTGATAGAAAAATCACCTGATATGTCAATCTTTTTTCCTAGGGCTAAGTCTATAATTATGCATTGGTCTAGTTTTTTGATTAAATTACTAAAACTTTCTTCTCCAGGTTCTACTATTAAATTAATTAATGTAGGTGTTGGATAACTTTTTAAATTAGGTCGAAAACCGTTGCCTGTACTTTTCATTCCTAGCATTTTTGCGTTGGCAAGATTATTGTAAAATTGTTGCAAATTACCTTTTTTAATCAGAGATAATTTTTGAGTACTTGTTCCTTCATCGTCAAAAGGAACAATATAAGGTTTATATTTTGGATTTTGAGATAAAGTTAGAGAGTTTGACATAACTTGTTTTTGTAATTTATCACTCCAAGGAGATGTCTTATCCAAAGCGAATTTACTATTAAGCGCTTCAGATACCGTATTCCACAACATAGAAGAGCCATTAGGCGTAAACAATACTGGTATGTAGCCTTTTGGAGCTAAAGTAGTTTTTTTTGCCCATTCCAACCGTTGTAAGATAGTTTTTACTGTCTGCTGAATTTCATTTTTTCCTTGTCCCTGAGCAAGTTTATTATCATAAACACTAAGGAAATCTTCTTCCGTAGGTAATTCTAGTTCTAAATAATAATTGACTAACGATTGATTGCGTTCACAATGGAGTCCTAAAGAATTTACTAAACATGTAAAATAGTCTGAATGAATAAATTCTCCATTACAAACAGCTTCTCCATGAATGTCTCGTAATTGGTTAATTGCGTTTTTCCCTGACTCGATCAATTGTTCAATAGATATAGAATCTTTTTTGTTGGGTTGAAAATTTGTATATGAATGATTAAGCTCGATACTTTCAGTATTATTAAGAGCCGATAAAGCGATCGCTTTATCGGCTAACTCATCACTATCAAACTCTCCATAAGCAACAGCTAATCCTGGCGCACCCTCTTTCCATAGTCGTAAAGCTATTCCTTGTGAGTCAGAGCTTTCTAAGCTTTTTAAATTATTGGTTTCAAATAAAACAGAGCTAGATTTAAACTTAGATTGGTAAACTTCGGCATGAGAAGCTCCTCTACGAAGAGCTAAATCTATTAATTTTTGAGGTTTAATATCCATAACTTTAGTATGATAAGATTTTAAATATGTAAAATTAAACTTAAATAAATATCTATTAGTAAACTTATTACTAAGCAGTAAAAAAGCTACTAAGTAATTAAAAACTAGTATTTGGAGATTTTATGACCAGTAAATCTACATCCAATAAACACGATACATTAGAAAATCAAAATATCGAACCAGATGCTAGTTATGTTAAACTAGCCATGCGTAATATGGTTCGTAAAAAGGTCACTTCTCTAAAACATTTTTTTGTAACCACCATAGGGTTGTTAGCTTTCTTAATTGGTCTTGCTTATTTAACTCGTTAATACTTTTTTAAACAATTGCTTGTAAGATGTCATATAAGAAATGAGGGTTAGTGAATGTAACTCATCTCTAGTTAAGTTACATTAATGACAATGTTTTATGAATAAGAAACTTTGTTAATTGTTATTGGTCTTTAGTAAAAGTTTTAACTTAGAATATATGCCAAGTTAATAGCTTTTACAAAAAACAAATTACTCTTTATACAACTTAGTGAAGTTAAAGATTATGAAAGCTGATTTTAAAATGAACCGTTTTTCTTCTACTGGATTATTTCCAGATACTGCTAATCTAAAACCAAATCATATTTCACAACTAGTAAAAGAGAAATATCCTTTAGAAAGCAGAAGAAAATCAGCTTGGCATATTTCACCTAATATATTTCTAAGCTTTCAGTATGCTTGGACAGGAATTTGCTACACTTTTGCGACACAACGTAATTTTCGTATTCATACTATTATGACAGCTGTTGCAATTAGTGTTTCTGGATTTTTGAAAGTTAGTCCAGTTAGTATGGCTATTATTACTCTTACTTGCGCGCTAGTACTGATTTTAGAACTACTAAATACAGCTCTAGAATCAATTGTTGATTTAACTGTTGGTCAGTCGTACCACGAACTAGCAAAAGTTGCCAAGGATTGTGCCGCTGGTTCTGTTATGGTTTCAGCAATTGCAGCTTTATTAGTCGCATTTTTTGTTATTACTCCATCTATTTTAGATATAATTTTCAACTCATAATATTTATAAATTACTTTTATTTGTAAAGTAAAAATAATTATGATATCTCTTACTGTCTAATTTTTTATTAACAGAAACTAAATAAAATCCAACTTAGGGTTAAGTAATTAAACATTTTAGCAATATATATTTTATTTTTTAATATTCATAATGAAAAGACGACAGTTCATAACTTACTCTGGCATCAGTGCTTTGCTTGCTTCACAAATAATTCCGTACTCTCAATCTCAAACAAGTGCTCAAGCGAAAGCTTTAAGCTCTTTATCAATTAAATATTTAGGTCATACATCCTTCTTATTTAGTGGTGGTGGCTTAAAAGTTTTAGTTAATCCTTTTAGAACTATTGGATGTACTGCAGGTTACCGCTTACCAAAAGTAGAAGCAGATCTAGTCATTGTTAGTAGCCAAATGTGGGATGAAGGAGCTACTGAAGGTTTACCGGGTAACCCTCGGATACTATATCAACCAGGAGTATATAAAATTAATGGATTAGGATTTCAAGGCATTAGTATTGATCATGACAAAAAAGGTGGAAAACAATTTGGAAATAATGTTGCTTGGCGTTGGTCACAAGCAGGTATTCGTATAGTGCATTTAGGTGGAGCAGCAGCACCAATTGATCTAGAACAAAAAATCTTGTTAGGTAATCCTGATATTGCCTGTATTCCAGTTGGTGGTGGACCAAAAACTTATAATGCGGTAGAAGGAGTACAAGCAATGAAGGTCTTAAACCCTAAAGTTATGATTCCTACTCATTATCGAACTTCTGCTGCTGATGAAGAAAATTGTGATATTGATCCATTAAGTGGTTTTTTACAATTGACGAATAATCTAAATACTAAAAAAATAAACAGTGATCAGCTTTCCTTGAGTCATAAAGACCTACCCCAACAAAAAGATACACATATATATATATTTGATCACAAATCATCGTTAACACATTAAAAAAATAATATATTTGGACTAAGTATTTTTATGTGCTAATTTAATTTTCTCCTAAAACTTCATGAAAATTAAATTCTGGCGCAGCCAAAACAAATATTATGGTAGGTAATGCCTTAGTCCATTGCTGTAGTTTTTCATAGTTAGGAACAAATGATTTGTCAGGGGAAGGCATTCCCAAAAACACGAAATCTGCTCCAATTGAAGACTGTTCTAAAATAGTCGTGAAACTACGTCCGTTGGAGAGAATCACTTCTGATGTTGCACCAATTCGTAGATCTTGAACTAATTTACTTAAATTATGTTGAGCTTCTTTAACAGCGCTTTCTTCGGTTACTACTAACTTTAAATGAATTTTTCCCTTTCTCCATTGAGGATTTGAACATAGTAAGTAAGCTAGAACTAGCATTAAGCTACCATTTCCTTGTCTACCTCCACTCCACCATACGTCTATATGACAGCGCCGATTTTTTGACTCTTTCCATGGATTATATAATAGGTCAGGATTTTCTCTTAAGACAATTACATTTCTTTGTGCTTTGTGAAAATTCGCGATCATTTGACAATAGCGCTCACGGTGGCTTGTTTGTTGAGAATCACCCAATAAAATTGTATTTGGTACAATTGATCCCAAGCCGTAAGTTTCTACTAATCTTTCTGCTCCATCAAATGGATCAGGAGCTGTCACCAATCTAACTAGAGCTTTTACTCCTCTTCTCTGCAAGTAGTCTCTAATACGCTTCTCTAAAATTGCTTGTCTCGCTACATCTCGTGAACCTACAGGTAAAACACTAGAAACAGTTATCAAACCACGATTATAAGTCAAAGCCTGCGCTAGCTGAATTAAAGGCCAACGTTTAGTAGGTGCTCCAGATAATACTAAAAATTGAGGTCTCCAGTTTTTAGTATCGTTAGTATGATCGGTTTGCAAGATAGCCATGCGTAAGATTGCCATCCAAACACCCCTTCTTACATCTCCCCAAGTTGCTGATAATTCTCTCTGACGTACCCAAAAATAAATACTGATTACTACTACTCCTGCAACACAGGTAGCTATTGTATCAATCAGAAACATTACTCCTAGACAACCTATCGCACCTAACCATGAAAATATCCAATGTACTTTAAAAGAGGGACGGAAAGAAGGACTATTTAATACACCTTCTACTCCAGCAGAAATGTTTAAAACTAAGTAGGTGGTTAGGAAAAACATAGTTAATATTGGAGCTATTAAATTTAAATCTCCAATACAAACTGCCGCAAGAGCTATTACAAAGGTTACTAAAGTTCCTATCTTTGGTTCATCATCAGGACCACTGCCTTGGCCAAGGAACCTCATCCATGAAGGTAAAATACCATCTCTAGCTAAAGCCTGAAGAATACGAGGGGCTCCCAATATGCTACCAATTGCACTACTTAAAGTCGCTCCCCAAACTCCAACGGAAATAGCTGGTCCCCAGAGTGCCATTCTTTGCATTATCAAGGGTTCTGCTATCAAGGTACTACCATTAGCGCGCATTGCTAGAAATATTGGTAACGTAATATAAATTAAAAATCCTGTACCTACAGCAGCTAAAGTACCAATAGGTAGTGACCTAATTGGATCACGCAAGTCTCCTGACATATTTACACCAGCCATAATGCCTGTTACAGCTGGAAAAAAAACTGCAAAAACAGCCCAAAAGGGTTCTTTATCAGTTACCCACATTTCCATATTAACTTCTTCAACTGGATAACCAAAGTAAAAAGACAGCAAGGATAATGCGATAGCGGCCATAATAAAGTATTGCGCTTTTATTGCAATTTTTGCTGATGTTATACTTATTATCCCAACTCCAACTGTTACAACTAAAGCAATATAAAGTTGATTAAGATTTAACAAAGGAAAAGCGGCTACAACACTTTCAGCAAAACCAATAGTATAAAGAGCTACAGAAAGAGCCTGAGCAAAATATAATGGAATACCTACTGCACCACCAGTTTCAATACCAAGAGAGCGACTAATCATGTAGTAAGCTCCTCCAGTTCTGATGACGCGATCTGTAGCTATAGCACATACAGAAAGAGCTGTAAAAAAAGTTATAGAATTGGCTAAAATAACGATTAGAAAAGCTCCCATCAATCCTGCATTACCAACTACCCAGCCAAAGCGAAGATACATGATCACACCAAGGATGGTAAGAGTAGAAGGAGTGTAAACACCTCCGAAAGTTTCTAATCCTTTTTTCTTATTAGTTTGTTTGGCGGGGGGAGAAAATTGAAAGAGCGATTTCACAGGTTATTAAAGATAAATCTAATTAATCAAAAACATTATGTCAGATTTTTTGATGCTGCTTAATGTCTAACCAATATTTAACTAAATTATTAGTTAAATATATGATAGTTAAGGCATGATACTATTCTTCTTTTAATTCATTATCATTTGTCTTAAGAGTATCTTCTTCTTGCTGAGAAATACGCTTTTTACGACCAAATTCTAATGAATCTTCAATAGCTATTAGTAGCTGTTGCATCTTTTCTAAGTTACTACAGTATAGTTCAATATCTTTTTGTATTCTTTCTGATGAAAGCCCTAAATCATTAGCTATTTGTTCTATTGCTTTATTATACTCTTCTTTACTCTCTACTAAATCAGAGCTAATCTTTTCTAGTAAAGAATATAAACCAATAGCTAATAAGCGGCTATATTTAAATTTAGGATTTTGAGCTATAGAATAATAAGATTTCCAAAGTAACTTGTCATTAACTTTTTCTTGAGCTGATTTTGTGAAATCTTCTTTGAAATTTGATATGGATAATGTCTCGGCTTCATTCAGTATGGTATTTGATTCTTGTCGGTATTGTTTAGTATCTCCTCCAGTTGATTTACATAATGCATCAAATATTAGATCTTGATGATCATCTGGTTGATATCTATACATGAACTTTTCAAATAAAGTAACAACTCCTAAAGCATAAATAGGGCTGTATTGATAATCTGCATTTACTGATAGTAAATGCATTTCTACTAGGAGCTCTTCTATAAATCTTCTATAAATTGAGCTAATTGGCTTAGTAAAAAAATTATAGAACTCACGTTTTGTCTCAGAAACGGTACGAATGTTATCCACGAAATAGATTATAAATTATTTTTTAATAATGGTCTTTAGTTATTCTCTCTTGTAAAGTACTATTTTGCAAAGTAAGTAATATAAAAATTTAAATGTAAATTATTTAGATTATTTTTTCAAGAGAATATGAAGTTTTATAATTATGATATTTAAGAATAAATTTTTAATTCACATTGACAAAATAACTTACCATTATCCAAAGAAATTTGATTAATATTAATATCTTGCCCTAAATCTATTAATATTTCTTCATTTAAGCAGACAATCTCTTCAGATAAGCTTTTGATTTCTACTTCTTTTAGGCTAAGTATTTGAGGAGAAACTATATTAGGCTTCATCTTAATCGTAATAGATTGCACAGCATCTTTATATAAAAATGCTATTTGTATGGTTATATGAGAATAATCAATATAAATCTCTTCTAACTGAGAATCCATAATATTTATTTTTTGAAAAAACTCTGTAAATTCTTGATTTTTTAATAGAGTATTTAACAGATATTTAATACCATCCTGAAGTATATTTGAAGAAATAGATACTTTTAGACTTTCATTACTAATAGCGACTTTCCCAGATATTCTAATATCTTCTAATAATTTTAAAGATTGTCCTCTTAAAATTTGACCTATATTTATACGAACATCATTTACTTTTAATTTAATTTCTTCTAGAGATAATCCCTTATAAATTAGTCTATAACTACTTAATGTTACTTCAGGTAAATAACCGTTTAAAATTTGATAATCATTACCTTCAATAAATAGATTTAAAGCTTCTAGTTTTTCAACCTGTGAATTTAACCAAAGCTTTAAAGCAGGAGTTAATATTGTTTTAATGATTTTGCTCATATCAAATATTTTAGTTAAACAATAAATTTATTATTTCGTGAATCTTCGTTATGTTAACCTTAGTTAGATTTTTCTTGTAAAATTTTGAGTTTAATCATTTAGCTTTTAATTAATGTTTTATTTTGATTATTCTTTACAAGCTGTATAAAAGCGTCGGATCATTTAAAGTCTTGCTATAAATTAATATATGTACTTAATAGTTGTAATACTCCCTATTCGAACATTTGAAAGAGAATAATAAATTTATTGTTTAAGTAAATTATGAAAAAATATCAATCGTAAAATTAATTATATGAAAAATAATAAAGAAAATTTTTTAAGTGTTGCACCGATGATGGATAGAACTGATCGTCATTTCCGTTATTTTATAAGACAAATTACTAAACATACTTTGCTGTACACAGAAATGATCTCTGCAACAGCTGTTCAAAATGGTAATAAATCAAAACTTTTAGATTTTTCATCTGATGAAAAACCCTTATCACTACAATTAGGAGGCAATGATCCTTATACATTAGCTGAATGTGCAATTATTGCAGAAGACTGGGGATATGATGAGGTAAATTTAAATATTGGATGTCCTAGTGATCGAGTCCAAAATGGACGTTTTGGAGCCTGCTTAATGGCTGAGCCTGAATTGGTAGCTAAATCAGTTGAAAAAATGCAGGAATCAGTTGATATACCAATCACAGTTAAACATAGAATTGGTATTGATGAATGTGATGATTATGAAAGCCTAAAATATTTTGTACGAATAGTTTCAGAATCTGGATGTAAAAAATTTATTGTGCATGCACGTAAAGCATGGTTACAAGGATTAAGTCCAAAGGAAAATCGTAATATTCCTCCATTAAGATATCAAGATGTTTATTCTTTAAAAAAAGATTTTCCTCATCTTACTATTGAAATTAATGGAGGAATAACTAATTTAGAACAAATCAGTCATCACTTACAATTTATTGACTCAGTGATGCTAGGCAGAATAGCTTACAACAATCCCTACTTACTTGCTACAGTAGATAAAGATTTTTATAAAAGCAGCACTACACCATTAACTCGCTATCAAATTATAGAAAATATCCTACCGTATGTAGAATATTGGGCAAGTCATGGTTTAAAATTGCACAGTATTACTAGGCATCTTTTATCTTTATTTATAGGCATATCTGGAACAAAAGAATGGAAAAGGTATATTACTGAAAATTCCCATTTTATCGGTCAAGATTCTAAAGCTATTATTAATGCATTGAGTAAGATAAAAAGTTAAAATTTGTGGCTGGTTAAGTACTTAATTTTAGGATAAAACAAAATATTTGTTTTTTATTATTAAAATCTCCAACAAAATAAATATTAATTTTTTTCTAATCTAAGATTAAAGAGATTCATATATTCTTGTTAAAACTTTGGTTGATGACGTACTGAATTAAGAAACTCTTCTCGTGTTTTTTGTTCTTCATTAAATTTACCCAACATGGTACTAGTCAAGGTCCAAGATCCAGGCTTTTGCACTCCTCTCATCACCATACACATATGAGTTGCTTCCATGACAACTGCAACACCTAGAGGTTTCAAAACTTCTTGCATAGCATTAGCAATTTGACGAGTCAAACGTTCTTGTACTTGTAAGCGGCGTGAATACATTTCTACAATTCTGGCTATTTTACTCAATCCAATTACCTTTCCATCCGGTATATAGGCAACGTGAGCGCGTCCCATAAATGGCAACATATGATGTTCACATAAACTGAAAAAGTTAATATCTCTTATTAAAACCATTTCATTATGTCCTTCATCAAAAATAGCTTCATTAACTAATTGAGTCAAGGATTGATTATAACCTTCTGTTAGGAACTTCATAGAAGTTGCAACACGATATGGAGTCTTTAATAAACCTTCACGATTAGGATCCTCACCTAATGCTTCAAGAATAGAATGGACTCCATCTTCTATTTTTTTTATGTCTACATTCTCTGTATTTTGATCTGTAGAACATTTGTCATCCCTACCATTTGATGTACTAATTTGATCAATTAGATCAGAGTTAGGTATATCAGAACTATTCGATTTAGAAGATTTGAATTCGTCAGAAGAAGTTCTTTTCATAGTTAAATGTTAATCTTATTATTAAAAGTTTCCACTACTAGGTAAGATTGTTATTTCTTCAATATTAGCTTCTATTGGTAGTAGTGCTACTTGAAGAATAGTCTGTGCAACTAAGTCAGGAGAAAGCATGGCAGTACGTTCAAAATCTTCTTGAACAGTAATTGTATCCCATATTGGTGTGTTAACTGCTCCAGGTATAATTGTTGTTACACGAATACCTTTGCTTCTCTCCTCTTCCGCTAATATTTTAGAGAAAGATAAAAGAGCAGCTTTGCTTACAGAATATGCTCCCCAATTAGAAAAAACATTTGTTGCTGCAATAGAAGATATATTAACAATAGTTCCTTTCATGTGCTTTCGCATGTAAGGTAAAACTCCTTGAACACATTGAAAGACACTAGTTAAATTTAAATCAAGCACTCTTTGCCAATCTGTTAAAGATGTTTCTCTTAAAAGATTGGTATATCCCATTCCAGCATTGTTAACAATAATGTCAATACCATTGAAATCACTAACTATTTTTTGGATTTGTATTGATACCATATCTAACTGATCTAAATCTATTACATATGGTTTCACTTTAATTCCTTCTTTTGCCGACTCTTTAGCTACATCTTCTAGAGATTTTAAGGAACGACCAACTAAGGCAATGTTAATACCTGCACGAGCAAAAGCTAAGCTAGTTGCTCGGCCAATACCGCTACCTGCTCCAGTAATAATTGCATTTGGTCTAGTTGGAGAAGAATTCATAATATAATGAAAAACTTTTACTAATTTCTCAAGATGAATACATAAGTTAGCCAAGAATTGTCTAAGCAACAAAATTCAAGATTAAGCATGTCTTATTGTTAACTAAATATTGATTAGTTTTAAAACTTCAATATCACAAGAGAGAAAAGGCTTTTACGATTTTAAAGATAATTATTGCTCATGTGAGTCTAGGGAATTGCCCTAAGTTTCCCATCCTACTATAATAGCATTTTCTAGGAAATTCTGTTAGCAAGTTTAACAAAACAATTTACAAAATTTACTAATAGTCTAAATATTCTGATTCTGAATCAAAGAAAATACCTATTTTTCGAAATTTTTCATATCGTAATTCTTTTCGTTTTTTTGCACTTAAGCTAGATAACTCGTTAAGATTTTGAAGCAACGTTTTCTTTAAAATGATTGCAGCTTCTAATGGTTTTACATGAGCACCTCCAGAAGGTTCTGGAATAATAGAATCAATAATATTCAATCTTTTGAGATCATTTGCCGTAATTTTAAGAGCAGTTGCAGCTTGTGATGACTTTTTAGCATCTTTCCAAAGAATAGCAGCACAAGCTTCAGGAGTTGCTACGGTATATACTGAGTTTTCAAGCATTAGAATTTTATCTCCGACTCCAATACCTAGTGCACCTCCTGATCCCCCTTCTCCGATAACAGTACAGATAATAGGTACATCAAAACTAAACATCTGGCGAAGATTAAAGGCGATTGCCTCTCCTTGACCGAGTTTTTCCGCTTCTACGCCAGCCCAAGCTCCCGGTGTATCTATAAAAGTTACAATTGGCATGGAAAAATGATTTGCATGTTCCATTAAACGAATAGCTTTACGATAACCTCCAGGAGCTGGCATACCAAAATTTCTGGCTACATTATCCTTGGTATCTCTTCCTTTCTGATGACCAAGAATAACCATAGGACGACCTCCTATACGAGCAATTCCACCTACTAAAGCAGGATCATCATAACCTCCACGATCTCCATGCAATTCTATCCATTCATCAGCAATTGATTGAATATAGTCTAGGGTGCTTGGACGACGAGGATGACGAGCAAGTTGTAGGCGTTGAGATGGAGTTAAACCATTAAAAATTTCTCTTCTTAAATTTTCTGCACGATTTCCAAGTTGAGTGATTTGCTTAGTAACATCTACATTGTTTTCTTTTGCCAATCTTCGAATTTGCTCAATTCGAGCTTCTAACTCCCATAATGGCTTTTCAAAATCTAGTAAAAAGACGCGGCGTTCATTTTTATTCATCAGTCATCATGATAAATTAATAGTCTGTAATAGATTGAAATAATAAAAGTAAGAAATAACTATAACTTTTTAAAAATCAATTGGTTTAATAAAATTGTTACTTTTTAGTAATTAGGGATTTTAATTTAGTTGAAAACTATTTAGCATTTCTAATGTTTCCTGGTAACAAACTTTGTTTTTTTGCTGATAGCATAAAATCTTTGCAGTTTTTAGGTCAGTAATAGCCTCTCCTAACTTTCCTAGTTTATAGTATACTTTTGCTCTTGCTATATATATATCTACCATATTGTTATTAAGACTGATAGCTTCATTAAAATCAGCAATAGCATCTATATTGTAGTCAATTTTTCCATAAGCAATTCCACGATTATAATAAGCCTCTATTTCATAAGGGCTCAAACGAATAACCTTTGTAAAATTAATAATAGATTTTTGATAATCTCCTTGAATACCTTTTTCCATACCTTGTATCAGAAGTTTATTTAAAAAAGAATTTGAAAGATAATTTTGAGAAATTAAAGTAGGATTTGGTGTTGCCATTATAGCTATAGGATAAATAAAGCTAGATATGTACAAAGAATATATTAGATAAGAGCGTAAAAATAAATTTTTTCTTCTAAATAAATGTAACATTACGTTAGTAATTAGTAATTTATCTACTGGTATAGCAAAATTTTTAATTAATCAGCAAACTTTTTATTTTTTGTTTATTTTGACTGTAAAGAAAAAGTTTTATGATAAAAAAGAATAAATCATAGATATTCTTACTTATATGATTTTCTTATATGAGTAGGATATAAAGAGCTTAGTCTTATGTCTATTATTTACTTAAATTAATGTTTCATTGTTTTATTTAATAGGAGATATAACGATCGTTGTTAATTTTTAAATTTTCATGGTTATTTGAAATGATTAGTTCTAATAATATTTTTTTTCCAATAAAGCAAAATTTTTTAATCTTTTTTATGATGCAAATTTCATTGTTTAGGCAGTTTCGTTGGATATCACTAATTTTAATTACTGTTTTATTAATTGTTTTCATTCTTCGATTACCTGCGACAGCTGAAATTCCAAAAAATTATAAAGAATTAGAATTTCCTTCTTTATCTAGTATTTCCTTACCAGATTATGAACGTTATGAATTAAAGAATGGGATGGTAGTATATCTCATAGAAGACCATCAATTACCTTTGATTAAAGGTAATGCATTAATTAAAGTAGGATCACGTATTGAGCCACGAGAAAAAATTGGCTTGGCAGAAATTACTGGATCTATGATGCGTTTGGGAGGAACAACACAACATCCTGCTAGTGAATTAAATGAACTATTAGAACAGAGAGCTGCAAAAGTCGAAGTTAGTATTAATACACATTCAGGAAATGCAGCCTTCAATTCTTTAAGTAAGGATATTGAAATTGTATTTGATCTCTTTTCTCAAGTTTTAAAAGAACCAGCCTTCGATTCCCAACAGTTAGTCTTAACCAAAACTCAATTACAAGGACAAATAGCTCGTCGTAATGACAATCCAGGAGATATTGCTAATAGAGAATTGTATAAGCTTGTTTATGGTCAAGATAGCCCTTATGCTCGAACTATAGAGCATACTATGTTAAATAATATTGATCTTGATGATGTTATTTCTTTTCATAAACAATATATTCGTCCAGAAAATCTCATTTTGGGGATAGTAGGAGATTTTGATTCTAAAGTGATGAAACAATTGATTAAAAATGGTTTTGAAGATTGGGAATCTTCAACTATAAAACCAGAAATAACTATTCCTCAAGCGAATCAAATTAAAAAGAATGAACTATTTTTTATTGACCAGCCTCACTTAAACCAGAGCAACGTTTTACTAGGACATTTAGGAGGCAAGCTAGATAGTCCAGACTATCCAGCTTTAAGTGTCATTAACGGTTTACTTAATGGCTTTGGAGGACGTCTATTTAATAACCTGAGATCTGACCAAGGATTAGCTTATACTGTATATGGGTATTGGAATGCAGCTTATGACTATCCTGGAGTTTTTCTAGCTGGAGGTCAAACTTCTTCTGAAACAACAACACAGTTTATAGAATCTCTGATAGCAGAAATAGAATTGCTTAGAAATCAGCCTATAAATAATGATGAATTAGCATATGCAAAAGAGTCTATTCTCAATTCTTTTGTCTTTAAATTTGAGAATCCTAGTCAAACTCTATCTCGTTTATTAACTTACGAGTATTATGGATATCCAGAAAACTTTATTTTTAAATATCAGGAAGGAATCAAAAAAACTACGGTTGAAGATATTCAAAGAGTTGCTCAGCAATACTTAAAAACAGAAGATATAGTTACTTTAGTAGTAGGTAGTAAGGAAAATATCTATTCCTCCCTTTCTAAACTGAAGAAGAATATACACAATATCAATATTAATACTTCTCCTCAAATGGATAACTGATAACAAGATAAAACCGTATTGCCATTATATTAATAATGGCAATACGGTTTTATTTAGTAACTATATATTTAAAATCTATAGTTACTAAATAGATACACGATGTTTGGTCTTGAATAGTTTCTTTGCTTTAATAAAAAGCGTGTTTTTAATAGGTATATGATTAGTCTTTCAATCAAAAATTTAAAAAGCAAAAAAGGAGGAAACCTTTTTTGCTTTCAAAATATTGAAATCAAATTATTTTCAAGTAGTACTAGAGACAATTACAAATCCTAATACTGCTCCAAAAAGAACTAGTGCATAGAATTGAACTCGTCCACTCTCAAAATACTTTAAACCTTCTCCACTTACTAAAGTTGTTAATCCTGTCAAATTTACAACTCCATCAATAACTCGATAATCGACCTCCATGATTTGACGAGCTAACCGACGACATCCTATTACAAAAACTTGATTATATACATCATCAAAATACCATTTATTTAGAGAAAATTTATATAAGGTAGGATATCTTTCTGCAATAGTATTTGGATCGATTTTATGTTGTAAATACATTAAGAATGCTATTACAATACCAATAGTCGCTATTCCGACTGAAGCTCCAGCCATAATATCAAATTCAACCCAATCAAAATGAGATACCTTCTCGACGATCTCTCCAGGGGCATGAATAAAATCTTCAAAGTTATTATTCCAAGGTCTTCCTAGTAAACCAATAATTGTTGACGGAATAGCTAAAATTAACAACGGTAGAGTCATTGTTAGAGGAGATTCATGAGGTAAACTATTACCATGATGATTTGTAGAATGATCTTCTGACTTACTATCATCGGTTCCTTTCGGTCCTGAGTTAGCCACAGATAATAGTTTTGTACGAATTGCCATATCATTTCCTTTGAAATTACCTTCAAAAGTCATGAAATACATTCTAAACATATAGAAAGCTGTTATTCCTGCTGTTATCCACCCGACTAACCATAGAAGAGGGTTTGATTGGTAAGCTAATCCTAATATTTCATCCTTAGACCAAAAACCAGCAAATGGCGGAATACCGCAAATAGCAAGAGTACCTACTAAGAACGCTAAAGATGTTAGAGGCATATACTTTCTAAGACCTCCCATTAGACGCATATCTTGAGCTAATACAGCATTATGGCCAACCACATTTTCCATACCATGGATAACAGATCCAGAGCATAAAAATAACATAGCTTTGAAGTAAGCATGAGTCATTAGATGAAATAATCCAGCACTATAAGCACCAATACCCATTGCCATAACCATATATCCTAATTGAGACATGGTTGAATAAGCCAATCCCTTTTTAATATCATTTTGAGTAATTGCAATTGTCGCTCCTATAAAAGAGGTTATGGCTCCTGTCCAAGCAATTATCGTCATCAATGTAGGAATGTGCTCAAAAACTGGATACATCCTGGCTACTAAAAATACTCCTGCTGCTACCATAGTTGCTGCATGGATAAGAGCAGATATTGGGGTAGGTCCCTCCATAGCATCAGGCAACCAAACATGAAGTGGAAATTGAGCTGATTTTGCTACTGGTCCTAAAAATATAAGTATTCCAAATATTGTAACTAGGATTGGGGAAATCATGTTTGAAGATATTAGTTCTTCTAAACGTTGTCCCATTAAATCAAATTCAAAAGTTCTTGTTGCCCAATATAGGCCTAGCATACCTAGAAGTAATCCAAAATCTCCGACACGGTTGGTTACAAAAGCTTTCTGGCAAGCGTTGGCAGCTCCTGGACGGCTAAACCAAAAACCAATTAGTAAATAAGATGACATACCTACTAATTCCCAGAAAACATAAACTTGTACTAAGTTAGGACTAATAACTAATCCCAACATAGATGCGCTAAAAATACTCAAATAAGCATAAAAGCGTACATAACCTGAGTCATGAGCCATGTAACCATCTGTATAAATCATAACCAAGAAGGCCACAGTAGTTACGATGACACACATTAAAGAGCTGAGATGGTCAAGCGTATAACCCATTTCTAAGTGAAAATTTCCGGATGCAGCCCATTCAAACATCTGGACATATTCTTCGTGACCTTGAATTTGACTCCATAAAAGAGCAAATGATAAGACCATAGATGTGCCTATCAGAGAAATAATGATCGCTGCATTGATCTGCCTAAGGCTATTGGTAACTTGATTGAAGGTAATTAAACCCAAGCCAACTATCATTGCCCCTAGAAGAGGTAAAGTAGGAATCAGCCAGGCGTATTGATAAAGGGGTTCCATGCCGTAATGCCTAAGTTATTTGTTTTCGTATTTAGTTAATAACGTTAGCTTTTTAGTTAAAGACTTCTTCTAGAAATTTATAACCCCTTTGTACTGAATAAATAGTATCAAATTCAAGACGATATCGAAAGAGATAACTTTTATTTCTCTTTCTATGAGTCTTTTTGATTTAAATTTCTATTAATTGGCCGATAACCTATAAGATAACAAACTTAATTAAGGTACCTCTTTACATACTGTTCAATTTAAAATGAGGCATTGAACCATATAAATGTATGAGGAAACTATAATTTTATGATCTTAGCAAAAATGTGTAGAACTCATCAAATCTTAAATGATCTGGTAAATGCAAAAACAAAGAGTTTTTCATTTATTCTATAAATATTATACCTTTAAGTTGATATGAATAAGCTAATATAAAATTATTTTATAATTGATATTATCGTCTTCTTTTATTCAGGCATGGTTTGCGAAAGTATAGTAGTAGAACAATAATCTAAAAAAGAATAAACAAGCTTTTTTAGAATTTTAGATAAAATAATCCTGGCAATGGTTAAGCATCTGTTAATATATTCACTGTATTCCTAAAATTCACAAACAATAATTTAGTTTTTTATTCATACTTTTAAGCACAGCATAATAATATGGCATCTATTCGTGAACTTCATCAACAATTGATTAATAAAGATAAAACTGCAGTTGAAATTACTACAGAAGCACTAGAAAGAATTGAAGCGGTTGATTCGAAGGTTAAAAGTTTTTTGCAAGTAACAGCTGATCACGCCTTGTCAAAAGCTAGACAAATTGATCATAAAATTGCTAATAAAGAAGAAATAGGTTTTCTGTCAGGTATTCCTATTGGAATCAAAGATAATATGGTTACTTCTGGAATTACTACAACTTGTGGTTCTAAGATTTTAAAAAACTTTGTTCCTTCTTATGAGTCTACTGTTACCCAAAAACTTCAAGATGCTGGAGCTGTTATGGTAGGCAAGACTAATTTAGATGAGTTTGCCATGGGAAGTTCTACTGAAAACTCAGGTTACCAAACTACTGCTAATCCTTGGGATTTATCTAGAGTTCCCGGCGGATCATCTGGTGGTTCCGCAGCAGCTGTAGCGGCTAAAGAATGCTCGGTCTCTATAGGTTCAGATACTGGAGGTTCTATTCGCCAACCTGCTGCTTTATGTGGTGTGGTTGGACTCAAACCAACTTACGGCCTAGTCTCTAGATTTGGATTGGTAGCTTATGCGTCGTCTTTAGATCAAGTTGGACCATTTGCTCGTAGTGTAGAGGATGCTGCAATAGTATTAGGAGCGATTGCTGGTCATGATCCTAAAGACTCTACTAGTATTAAGTTTAAAGTTCCAGATTATACTAAATTTCTTAAACTATCACTAAAAGGATTAACAATTGGAGTTATTGAAGAAACTTTTATGGACGGAGTAGAACAAGAAGTTAGTAATACTGTTCAAAATGCAATTGACCACTTAAAAACATTAGGTGCAAAAGTTGTAAATGTTTCTTGTCCTAGTTTCCGCTATGGTCTTCCTGCCTACTACGTAATAGCTCCAGCCGAGGCCTCGTCGAATTTAGCACGTTATGATGCTGTTAAATATGGTTTAAGAGAACAATCTGATACTTTGCTGGATATGTATACTAATACTAGAACTGAAGGGCTTGGTGCAGAAGTAAAAAGACGTATTATGCTAGGCACTTACACTTTATCTACAGGTTATTACGATGCATATTATCTTAAAGCACAAAAAGTAAGAACTCTAATAAAAGAGGATTTTAATACTAGTTTTGAAAAAGTAGATATTTTAGTATCCCCAACATCTCCGACAACAGCTTTTAAGGCTGGTGAGAAGATATCTAAGCCTTTAAATATGTACTTATCTGATTTAATGACTATTCCTGTAAATCTCGCTGGATTGCCTGGAATGAGCATTCCTTGCGGTTTTGATAAAAAAGGTTTACCTGTTGGATTGCAATTGATTGGTAATATTCTTGAAGAAGGAAAACTCTTTCAAGTAGGTTATGCTTATGAACAATCTACACCATGGAATAATCTATCACCTCAATTATAAAAGTTTTAGATAGTATCTCTCTTAAATTAGATGAATTTATCGATAAACAGGTAACGTAAAATGAAAACAGCTTCCTTGCTTAAGCATACTATCTACCCAGATCTGACCATAATGAACACGAATTATTTTACGACATAAAGATAGCCCTAATCCATACCCCTCTTTTTTCAGATCTCTCTGTAGTCGAAAATGTCCTTCAAAAATTCTTTCTTTTTTTTCTTTAGGAATACCTGGTCCAGTATCAGAAATACTTACTTGTATTTTTTGGCTAGTGCGATGAAGAATTGACAAAGTGATTGTCCCATTTTTTGGTGTATATTTAACTGCATTATCTAATAAATTAATAATAACTTGGCGAATTAATTCTTCATCTGCGTAAACAGCGGGTATGTCTTCAGGAATATCTTCTATAAAATTTATAGATTTTTCTTTAAGCGAGTTTATATATTGTTTAAAAATTTCTTTAAACAAACGAGATAAGAAAACTTCTGTACGTTCTACTTTTAATTCACCATTCATGCTTTTTGATGCCTGCAAAATATCAGTTATTAAGCGATTCATTATTTGTAACTGATTGTATGTCTGGAAGAATAATTGTTTTTTAAGCTTTGTACAGCTTTCATTAACTTCTTTGTCTTGAACAATCGCCAAAGTATCTATAGCTATTGAGGTGGCTGTAAGAGGACTACGTAAATCATGAGCTAACATGGCTAAGACCTGATCCTTGAAGTTTAGCTGATCTAGTAAATTCTTTTTTTCTTTTTTTAAACGAAAAACTTCATCGGATAGACGTATAAGTTCTGCTGAATATTTAATTAAACCAATTGTAGTAGTATCTTCCTTTGTTTCACAATCACTGTACTTTTCTTCTAGTAATATTTTCCATTGAGGCCACCATCTTTCTAATTGATTAATTAAATTACTTCCAGCTAGAGTTTGTTTTGGCCCTGGTGAAACCTTTATAAGCGTGGGAGTAGCAACTAAACGAAAATGTTCTACGAGATGAGGTTGTTCATGAATTTCAATTACTTCTAACTGACATGGACAACTCTTTTTTATAAATTCGATATAGTCTTGTATTAATTTTACGCACTTATTAGAGCGAGGACGTTCATCTATAAACAATAACAATTCGATAGACATAGGGATGAAGTATCATTTTCAATATTTGTTTTATTTTTTAATGTCTCCACTGTTGAAATTCAAGATCACACATGTGTTAATTGAGAACAAAAGTAAGCAATAACTAGTAAAAAAATTTATTAGATAATTTATATTTCATGCTTCAAAATAATTGATTATTTTTTGTATTAGATATCGATAGCAGAAATTTCATTAATGAATTACTCGTATTATAGTAAATTTATCAATGACTATTTTTCATACTCATTAATATTTGTATGACTTTATGGAAATAAAATTTTTTCATAGGAGTTGGGTCTAGTCTTAATATATAAAATGATATGAATTATTTGACTAATAAAAAATAGTGCAGAAAACTATTTATTTCTGCACTATAGTATTGAAAAACAATGAAGTGTTTACTTATAAAAAAGACATGTTTAATTTATTTAGAGAGAAAGTTAACATGAGTCGACAAGAAAATTCACTAAAACCTAAAACCAGTAGATACTTTTCAAAGTGGTAAATATTTAATTAATGGCTTTAATTAAATAACTGATAATAACGATTTATTATTTATTCTTGTTGATTCACGTTAGTTACTACCGCTAAATGTTACTTCTAAGAATTTAGCTTGCGCTTCCTTCATAGTAATACTCTTGCCCTGATTACGAAGGTCTTGCCAATAATTAATAACTTCCGTTGCCTTGTTTAAGACTTCAATTCTTTCTGTTTCTAGTATCCAATGCTTTGCTTCCAGTTCATTTTTTAACTCTTGCCAAGCGTTATTACGTGGCCAAAAGAAATAAGCAGTTAAAGGACTGGTTCCTTTTCCGACAATTTGATCAACGGCGATTGCTACATTAGCATCTAACCAAAGAACTTTCAATATAAATCTAGGCTCCAATTACGCCTCCGGTGGGTAGACTGCACAAATATTGTAAATATGAGACCCTTTATTATAACTTATTAATAGCAAGTTTTACTATTAAACAAAACAAATATTTTATTAAAGTAATTAAATGATAAGTGTAATTATTTATATTTGCCATTATTCTCGTAAGTTTGCTTATCTAAAAACATTTAATTTATAAAGCTTAAAGTATTAACTTAATTTACTAAGTATTTTGAAGTCATATTCCAGTTGTAATAATTTAATAATTTGATTCTTAAATCAATAAAAAATTAGGTTTAACAAACTAAGCTTTTTAATTTAATTCAGTAAGATAACAGGAGATTTAAGGTTCCAAAAATGAAAAATCTTGTAATTGTTCACTTTTATATATTTTTTGTTACAATTCTGTTGATCTAGGTCATCTTATGAGTAATTATAGTTTTATATTTTATACATGCTCAATGAGATTTTTCTTGTTTCATAAAACTATACACTGCCTATCTTCATAGATATTTTACACTTTGTATGTTTTATTCTTAATACATATGCTATTACTACTATTGTAAGTTTATGTATAAAAAAAGAAGAATACTTTATAGCCTAAACATTATTATTTCGGCAAGAATAGAGTATTTAATAACTTCTATTTATTTCTTTTTTTGTTTAAAAAAATGTTTAACTGTTAAATATATATAAATGAACTCTTCTACATACCGCTTTAAAAGCAAATTATTCAATTTATTTAATCGTAAGTCTTTATTGTTAAAAGAGCGTCTTATCTACGAAGCTAAAAAAATAAGAATTATTTTTAAATGGGGAATACAAATTATTATATACCCACTTTATTTTCTTATACATACACAAAAAATTGATCAAAAAAGATTCAAAGAAGCTAATTATTCACTAAATGTTTTTTATTCAAATACTGATTTTTATTTGGAAAAAATACTTCAAAAAACAAAGTATTTTTTGTTAGATTTTGAAAAAAGTGAAAATTATTTTAAAAAGCAAGAAAAACTAAAAAATGTAGCTACTGTTAAAAATAATAGTGTTGTTAGCTTAGTTCAAGGATTAGCTAGTGATTTGACAACTCGTAAATTAGTCTTAGTAATTGATAACAAAATTATTGATGTATTATCTGAAAACCAAAAAGATTATTTGCATAAATATATTAATTTACAACTGGATAACCATAAAAGTAACTCACAATATAGCGAAGTCCACGACTTAAGCTTAATTAATAAATTTTTTACAAAACAAAACTTCATTTCATTTTCGACACTTGTCTTTTATAAACTAATGCTTTGGATGAAACGTGGCTCTCTGGCTAAGAATCTCGATTTTTTTGGAGAGTTGTCAGATATATCTCCAAACCCAGACAAATTATTCAAAGGAGTGCAAGACTCTATCATTAAAAATGATGGCAAAAATAAAAAGAAAACTTTTTATTTTTTAGTAGGTAAAATCACTCAAAAATGGAAAGGTTATTTACAAGATAAAAACTATAGATATTTTAAGAGACAACGTGATCAGTTCTCTTTGAAATTTTTTATGCATATAACCATATATTATTTTTTAAACCAGCTTTTATCTAGTAAATATTTAAAACATCATCTAAAACAAAAAAAAATAAAGCTATACGAAACCAAGAACAACGACAGATTATTATTCCAAAATGAAGTATCTGATAAACCTATATTATTAGAGGATAAGCCTTCAAAATCATATCCTACTATTGATTTATCTAATAATAATTTTATCTATGAGTTACACAAAGATAAAGTCAATTATTTAAACATTAATCAAATTTTTAAAAAATCAATCAACAATCAGTTGATTCCTACCATAGACAATGAGAAACAAGTAGAATTTACAACAAATTTTACAGAAGTAGAGATCGAATCTACAAAATATATTAAACATCCTTTAATTATGATTTTAGAAGTTTTAGATATAGTTATTTACTGGATAGAAGAATTGGTAATGAAAATATGGAAAGTGATTTTTAAAGTACTTAATCATAAAAAGTAAAAATATACTATTAAAAGATAAAACATATTTATCATTAAAGATTAATTACATCCTATATTAAATTCCACAGGCTAATATATCTAAGGAACAAAATATAGTTTAAAATTTGATTATTATCGAAAAAATTAATGTTCTAGATAATTAAAACTAAAGGAATATATTTACGTATAGTCTTCTCTCGATATTTCTATATTGTAAATTTTGATTAGCTAGGGACAGGGGATCCTGGACATAAGCGAAGCCATTTACCTGTTTCTTCTAGAAAACTTTCACAATTCACAATATCCCACTCTATTTCAATATAATCATTCTTGGGGCGAATATTTACATTAATATCAGCTTTTATAGGATTAAAAGATGGTTTATTAGTTAAGTGGGATTGTTGGTGCTGTTCTTCAACTGCATGATAAGTTTGACAAACGTCAACATAATAACAGTTAACACAAATACACATACTTTTTCTCTATAATTTATACTAATTTAGCGTAAATTAAGAAGACTCGACTAACTTCTAAAATTTGCTTTCATACTGTAAAAAATGAGGTCAAAAACAGTTCTAATTTTATCTTCAAATATACTACCTTTTGAATTAACTATTTTGCCATCCAAAGCTTACTTGGTAGGGGGAGCTGTGAGAGATATACTTTTAAATTCTGAACAAGATTACATTGACCTAGATATAATTCTACCAAATTTTGTTACTAAAATAGCGAAAAAAATTACACTAAACTATCATGTGAACTTTATTGTTTTAGATTCAAAAAGAAGTATTGTTAGAATCACTTTCAATAAAGGAACTATCGATTTAGCGAAACAAAATGGAAACAATGTACATAAAGACTTAAAACAAAGAGATTTTACTATTAATGCAATTGCTTATAGTTTCCATAGACAGCAATTAGTTGATCCTTTAAAAGGGTTAAGAGATTTGCAGATAAAAAATATCAGAATGATTCATATAAATAATCTTCAAGATGATCCTTTGAGATTGATACGTGCTTATAGGCAAGCCTCTCAATTAAACTTTATTATCGAAACTAGAACTCGTCATGCAATTAAAGAAGTTTCTTCTTGTATTTCTCAGGTTGCTGTAGAAAGGATACAGACAGAGCTAGGTTATTTATTACAAAGCTTTAACGGTAGCGATTGGCTGGCCGAGATGGGAAAAGATGGTTTACTCAAGGTTATTTTACCTGGTTTAAATCAAAATAATTTTTATTATCTAAAACAAGTTAATCACAAAATTTTATTATTGATTAATAAACTAAAAAGAAATGAACTTGATATTTTTTTTGACTTTAATAGGATCCGCGATATTTATAATAATAATTTAGTTAAAAGAGTAAAACTTTTATGTCTATTATCCCAAAATCCTGAGGTAGCTGTTCAACAACTTACGTATTTAAAATATTCTAAAAATGATGTAAAAATATTACCTATACTTTTAAAACAGATTTCATTAATAAATAAACAACCAATCTCTCGAAAACATATTCATTCTATTTTCGTAGAAACAGGAAAAAACTTTCCTACTTTTGCTTTATTTTCTCTAGTAAAAAACATAAATCATAAACTTATTTTTGAAATGATTTACCGTTATCTGAATCCTCATGATAGGCTAGCCCACTCCCAACCTCTCATAACAGGTCGTGATTTAATTATAAATTTAAAGATTAAGCAAGGACAAAAGATAGGACAAATATTAAGCTACGTTCAAATTGCTCATATTGAAGAAAAGATATTTACAAGAAAAGAAGCTTTGGACTTAGCAAAGGAAATATATAATAAGATAAGTCTCATATAAGCTAATTTGTATATATTAGAATGTTTGCCTATAAATTTATTTGATATGGACTTTATTTTTTAATTTACTGTTAATTGAATATTCTATATATTTTTAATAATCATATGCTTCTTATCTTGTTAAAACTAAAATAAGATATGCATGGTATTTCTATTCTTTAAGAAAGAATAGTATTATATTAATTTCTAATCAATTTATTTTCATGTCATATGAATCTTTAAAACTTTATACTCCTCGGGTTAATGAGATTGATGAACTTGTTTCCCTAGACAAAATTTGTTTAGGAGGTCTTTGGACATTAGATAACTACGAAAGAGAATTACAAAGTCCAAATAGTCATTTTTTAGTTTTATCTACAAACTCAGTAGGTGCAATAATCGGATGTGGATGTTTTTGGAGAATTCTAGAAGAAGCACATATTACATTACTCATGATTAATCCAAGTTATCAAAGTCAAGGTCTAGGACAATTACTACTTTATAGTCTTCTAAAGAACGCTGTTTCTAGTCATTTAGAACATGCAACATTAGAAGTTCGTGCTTCTAATAAATCTGCTATTGGCTTGTATGAAAAATTTGGTTTTAAAATTGCTGGGAGACGTAAAAAATATTATAAAAAAACTGGTGAAGATGCTTTAATTTTCTGGAAAAGTGATTTAAATAGTCCTGTATTTCAGCAAGAATTATCATCTTGGAAAAAACTAATTAATAAACGTTTAATAAATAGTTGTTACCTTCCTCCAGATCTTATCTGTTATTAATTGTAAGACAATAGTAATATTTGAAAGAAAACTTAAGTTACTATAAATCTTATTTTATTTGTCTACAAAAAATTTTCTAACATATTTCAGAAATATTAGAAATCTTTATAATCCTTGCTAAGTTTTATTGTTTAAGTATGTAGTGGAAAAATTATTCTAATTTAACAATAAATTAACTTTCTTAGAATATACATTATAATCATTCTACATATATTAAGTTAGTGCTCTCGTTCATATATATACTTATAGAAGCTAAAGTATACGCTATTTGCTTGAGATAATTTATGTTTATCAAATATCTTTTTTAGGATAAGTTATTAACTTTGAAAACTGGCATAGTAAATGATATAAAATGATGACAAAAACAAATTAAACTAATGATTTACACAGTTAGCTAAACTAGCGAGATAAAGAAAAATCTTAAAATTTGACTTCTAGTAATAGTATGACAAAAATAAATCTTTAATCTTAATATAAATATATGGCAGAAACATTACTATTTAACGCTTTGCGTGAAGCTATCGATGAAGAGATGAAACGAGATGATACAGTCTTTATCTTAGGAGAAGATGTAGGTCATTATGGTGGATCTTACAAAGTTACAAAAGATCTTGCTCAAAAATATGGTGAACTTAGAGTTTTAGATACTCCAATAGCTGAAAACAGTTTCACAGGAATGGCTGTAGGCGCTGCCATGGCAGGCTTAAAGCCCATAGTAGAGGGAATGAATATGGGTTTTTTACTACTAGCTTTTAATCAGATTTCCAATAATGCAGGAATGTTGAGGTATACTTCTGGTGGTAATTTTAAAATTCCTATAGTTATTCGTGGTCCCGGAGGTGTCGGAAGACAATTAGGAGCTGAACATTCTCATCGTTTAGAAGCTTATTTCCATGCAGTCCCAGGACTTAAAATTGTTGCTTGTTCAACTCCTTATAATGCCAAAGGGCTTCTTAAAGCAGCTATTAGAGATGAAAATCCTGTTCTTTTTTTTGAACATGTTTTACTATATAATCTTAAAGAAGAGCTTCCTGATGAAGAATATGTTCTTTCTTTAAATAAAGCAGAAATCGTACGTTCTGGGAAAGATATAACTATTCTTACTTATTCTCGCATGCGTCATCATTGTGTACAAGCATTAAAAGAAATTGAAAAAGCAGGTTATTCTCCCGAGATAATCGATTTAATTTCTCTCAAACCATTTGATCTTGAAACTATTGGAAATTCAATTCGAAAAACTCACAAAGTTCTTATCGTAGAAGAATGCATGAAAACAAGTGGTATAGCTGCAGAGTTGATTGCTTTAATTACAGAAAATTTTTTTGACGAGTTAGATGCTCCTGTCGTACGTTTATCGTCTCAAGATATTCCAACACCCTATAATGGGATGCTAGAAAAACTAACAATAGTACAACCTTCACAAATTGCTTCATTAGTAGAAAAGATTATGAAGCTGGATATTTAACTTTATTATTTTCAAATAGTTATGAAACAACAACGTTTGTTGATAGTTTTGATTATTGCTCTTTTAACAAGTGCTATAACCTTTCTCAATATCATGCCTTTACAATTAGGACTCGATCTTAAAGGCGGAAGTCAATTAACAATACAACTCAAGCCAACTGAAGATATTAAGAATATTTCTCAAGAAGATCTAGAAGCAGCAAAAACTGTTCTTGAGAATCGAGTTAATGGTTTAGGGGTAGCTGAGCCTATTGTACAAACTTTAGGAAAAGATAAAATTGTTATTCAATTACCTGGAGTTACAAATCCAGAACAAGCAGAAAGAGTATTAGGAGGTACAGCACAATTAGATTTCCAAGAACAACGTAAAGGTACTGAAGGTCAATTAAGTGCGGAATTTAAAATAAGACAACAAAAAAATATAGAATTAAACACACTTAAACAAAAAAAACCTGATTTAGAGACAAAGAAACGTATTGTTGAATTAGTAGAATCAATAGATGTATCTAATCAAGCAATATTGAAATTATTTGATCCTGCTGGTTTGTCAGGTAAAAACTTAAAAAATGCTCGTTATGGTCCAAGCCAAGGAATTGAGTGGCAAGTGATTATCGATTTTGATAACGAAGGAGAAGAAAAATTCGCTAACTTAACAAAACAGGTTGCTGGCACTGGACGTAGTATTGGGATCTTTTTAGATAATATATTAATTAGTGCACCTGTCGTTAGTCCTCAATTTGCTGTTACAGGAATTACTGGAGGTAGTGCAGTAATTACAGGTAACTTCACAGCAGAAAGTGCTAATGAAATGGCTGTTCAGTTACGTGGAGGTTCTTTGCCTTTCCCAGTAGAAGTTGTTGAAAACAGGACTGTTGGCGCAACTTTAGGGCAAGATAGTGTTCGTCGGAGTATTTATGCTACTGCAACTGGTTTAATTCTTGTTTTAATTTTTATGATAGTTTATTACCGCCTATCAGGAGTTTTGGCCAATATAGCGTTGTTAATCTATGCTGCATTAACCCTAGCTTGTTATTCTCTCATTGGAGTAACGCTAACTCTACCTGGTATAGCAGGATTTATTTTAAGTATTGGTATGGCAGTAGATGCTAACATTCTGGTATTTGAGAGAATTCGTGAAGAACTGCAAAACGGGAAGACACTTTATACTGGAGTGGAGTCTGGCTTTTATCGTGCTTTTTCTAGTATTTTAGATAGTAATATTACTACCTTGATAGCTTGTGGAGCCCTGTTCAGCTTAGGATCTGGTTTGGTCAAAGGGTTTGCTCTAACTTTAGCTATTGGAGTATTAATTAGTATGTTTACAGCATTAACTTGCACTCGTACTTTATTATTAACTACAGTTTTAAAGTTTTCTATTGTTAGAAAAAATCCTGCAATTTTTTGTCCTAATCTTTTCACAACTTCAAAGTTTTAGGAAATGTTTAATATACGAAGTTTTACAATTTTATTCTCTAGTATTTTAAAAATAGTTAATCATGAAATTAAATATAATTAAATGGAGAAAGGCATGGTGGTTTATATCTTCAACAATAATTTTAAGTAGTATTATTGGAATACTTATTTCATATTCTAAATTTAATGCTCCTTTAAAATTAGGGCTAGATTTTGTTGGAGGTACCAGGCTTCAATTACAGCTAGAATGCGAGATTCAAAAAAAATGTATCACACCAATTGATACAAAAATAGTTCGGGATATCTTGTCTACTAGAAATTTGAATGACAATACTATTCAAGTTTTAGAAAATAATATTCTTTCTATTCAAACTAAGGCACTTGATGTAGAACAAAGGACTGAATTGCAGAAAGAATTAAACAACAAAGTTGGGAAATTTGATCCTGAAACAATTCAAATAGATACGGTAGGACCTACTATCGGTTGGGAACTTTTTAAATCTGGAATTTTAGCTTTATTAGTATCTTTTTTAGGAATAGTTTTTTATCTAAGTGTTCGTTTTAAAATTGATTATGCATTTTTCGCTATCCTAGCATTAGTGCATGATGTTTTAATTACAGTTGGTTGTTTCTCTTTTTTAGGATTATTTGCATCGATAGAGGTTAATAGTCTATTTTTAGTTTCTCTGCTAACTATAATAGGATTTTCTGTAAATGACACTGTCGTAATTTATGATCGTATTAGAGAGAATATAGATCGATTCAGTGAAGAACTTCCTTTGAGTGAAATAGTAAATAAATCTGTAAATCAGACTTTAGCTCGTTCTATTAATACTACTGCTACAACTTTGTTACCTCTCATAAGTCTTTTTCTTTTTGGAGGAGAAACAATAAAATATTTTGCTCTTGCTTTAATTTTAGGTTTTTCAGTAGGTTCTTATTCTAGTATTTTTATTGCAAGCACATTACTTGCATGGTGGCGTGAGCCTAAGTTATCAAATATTAAACTAAGAAGTTAAATGAATTCCAGCCATTAAAATTTGTGATTGGTAAATTGTAAAATCACTAACTAATAAACTACATTACTTATACATAAATTGTTTACATACTAGAAAAAAACAAACTTCTAGTATATAATAAGAGACGGTCTTGTGTATAAGGAGAGATGGCCGAGCGGTTGAAGGCGCAGCACTGGAAATGCTGTTTAGGGGTAACTTTAACGAGGGTTCGAATCCCTCTCTCTCCGTTTTAAATATAATATTGTTAAAATCAAAAAAATTGAACCTTACTTAATATAGCCTTATTCCATAAGACTATATTAAGTAAGGTTCAATTTTTCTACTTATTAAAATAATGTAAGCCTTGATTTTTTAATTATGTTGCTGAGATATAAACTTATTTGTATAGTTTCGTCGCTTCAGAAATTTTTAATCGAGATTGTACTTCAAGGCTCCAGGAAGAAATGTGTCCTCTTGTTAAGTGATCAGCAGCAGCACAAGCTATCATAGCAGCATTATCTGTACATAATTCTAAAGGAGGATAGTAAACTTTTAAGTTATTTTTGCTAGCAGCTTCTGTTAAATAATTTCTCAAGCAACTATTGGCAGCAACTCCTCCGCCAATAGCAATATTATTTATATCGTAATCCATCGCACATCTAATAGTTTTTTTGGTTAATGAACGAACTATTGTTTCTTGAAAGCTTGCTGCTATATCAGCAACAGGTAAATCAACACCTTGTTCTTTCTTAAATTTTTCTACCAGTCTTAAAACAGCTGTTTTCAATCCACTAAAACTTGAATCGTAAGGATGATAACCTCCTTGAGGTAGAGATATCCTACCTTCTGGTAAACTAAATTTTTTCGGATCACCCATAGTTGCTAACTTATCAATAATTGGACCACCTGGATAGCCTAAATCCAATAATCGAGCTACTTTATCAAAAGCTTCTCCAGCAGCATCATCATGTGTTGCTCCTAATTCTTCATAAATTCCATAGCTTTTAACATGAATTATACTAGTATGACCTCCTGATACTAGTAAACAAAGAAAAGGAGGTTTTAAATCATTTTCACATAAATAGTTTGCATAGATATGTCCTTCTAAATGATGAATTCCTAAAAATGGTTTTTCATGTATCATAGAAAGCGTCTTCGCTGCTGTTTCTCCTACCATCAAAGCTCCAACGAGCCCTGGGGCAACTGTTGCAGCAATGCCATCAATTTCACTCCAATTTAATTTTGCAACTTGTAAGGCTTGATCAATACAATAATTAATATGTAATAAATGCTCACGAGATGCTATTTCAGGAACTATTCCTCCATAGTAATTATGAAGTTCATTTTGATTGGCAACAATATTACTATAAATTTGTCTATCATTAACAATAGCTACAGAAGTATCATCACAACTAGTTTCAATTGCTAATATAGTTGCCATAGTTATTAATATTATTTACTTTTTACATTATTTAAAATAATAACTTATAACAACTTGTAAGGTGTTAATAGAGATTAAATGTTAGGAAAAAAGATATAGTTTTAATTTTACTTATAAGGTATATTGCACATAATTACTTGATTATTCTAACCATACTTTAATGTACAGTAATTAAGCCTATGTATTTAATTACCTATATTTACCTTAATCATCATTGAATTTTAAGAAGTATTTAAAATAAAATATAGAAAAACATAGATCATTAAGTATTACAGACCTTGTAATAAATTGTCAGTATTTATAATCTAAAAAGAAGCAGAAGATAATTAAGATATATTGCTACACTTAATAAGAATTAAAAAATATTAATTATAAAAATCATGGGTCGTGTTGGGGTTTTATTACTAAACTTGGGTGGACCAGAACAATTGAAAGATGTTCGTCCTTTTCTTTTTAATTTGTTTTCTGATCCAGATATTGTTCGTTTACCTTTTCCATGGCTGCAAAAACCTTTGGCCTGGCTGATTTCTACTTTAAGAACCAACAAATCTCAAGATAACTATCGTCAGATTGGAGGAGGTTCTCCGTTAAGAAAAATAACAGAGGCTCAAGGTAAAGCACTTGCCAAAAAACTTTTAGAATATGGACAGAAAATGGATGTCTATATAGGCATGCGTTACTGGTATCCTTTTACAGAAGAAGCTATTAATCATATTAAGCATGATTGTCCAGATAAATTAATTATTCTTCCCTTATATCCGCAATTTTCAATAAGTACAAGCGGTTCTAGCTTTCGTGTGCTTGAAAAAATATGGCAAACTGATCCTGTATTAAGACAGATTGAGTATACATTAATACCTTCTTGGTATGATAATCCAAATTACTTGAAAGCTATGGCTGATTTGATTATCAAAGAATTAAACAAGTGTTCTAATCCGGAACAAGTACATATATTCTTTAGTGCTCATGGTGTACCTCAAAGTTATGTAGAAGAAGCTGGTGATCCCTATCAAGCAGAAATTGAAGCTTGTACTCATTTACTAATGAGTGCAATTAATCGTCCGAATTCTTACACATTGGCTTATCAAAGTAAAGTTGGTCCAGTAGAATGGTTGAAACCATATGCTGAAGATGCTCTTCAAGCATTAGGAGGACAAGGAATTAAAGATTTACTAGTGGTTCCTATTAGTTTTGTTTCTGAACATATTGAAACTCTTCAAGAAATTGATATCGAGTATCGTAAGACTGCTGAAAAAGCAGGTATTTACAATTTTTCTAGAGTTCCAGCTTTAAATACTCATCCTATTTTTATAGATGCTCTAGCTGAATTAGTTATTCATTCTCTAGAAAAACCTCCAGTAACTTTCAAGTGCATAACTCATCCAAGAGAGAACATCATAATATACCCTAAGAAGTCTTGGCAGTGGGGAATAACAAGTACTGCAGAGGTATGGAATGGTAGATTAGCTATGCTAGGATTTGTTGCTCTTTTAGTTGAGTTAATAAGCGGACATGGCATTCTACATTATCTGGGGATAATATAAAATTATTTATTTTTAACTCTTTAATTAGATAAATAATAGAAGTTTTTATATATTCTTCTTCTCCTCACAGTTCTATAGTTGATATGTATTGCTAGCAATAATTCCTACTAGTAATATTAATCCTAAATATACATTTTCTCTAAAAATTTGTTCATATAATTTTTGTGGAGTGTTAGGAGATTTTAAAAGAATACATTGTTTTATCCACATTCCTGAAGCAATTACTAATGTTATCCAAAAACAAAAATTTAACTGCATATTTATTGCTAGGTATGCCCAAAGACTTGCGGTAAAAGCAAAAATGCAGGCTATTATATTTTCTGCATGTTGCCCAAAAAATAAGGCACTAGAATTAACACCAATTTTTTTATCATCATCTCTATCAGACATTGCATAAACTGTATCAAAACCTAGTGTCCAGAAAACAGTTATGGCCCATAAAATAAAAGTATCAAACTCAAGTTTTTGAGTTACCGCAGTCCAACTAATAAGAACTGCAAATCCCCAAGATAAAGATAAAATTAATTGAGGAATTGGAAAAAATTTTTTTGCCAAAGGATAACAAACAATAAATGGTACGGCTAAAATACACAACAGAAAACTTAAAGTATTTAAATAAAGAGATAAAACTAATGCACAGACTAAAGAAATAAAAGCAGTTACAATCCCAACCTGAATAGATAGAGTACGTGATGCCAAAGGACGATTTTTAGTTCTCTTTACTTGAGGGTCAATATTTCTATCCCAGAGATCATTAATAACACAACCTGCTGAACTGGTAGACAACGATCCTAATATAATTATTAATATCAAAGATGATGGAGGAAACCCTCGTGAGGCTAAAAAAAGAGCCCATAAAGCAGGAATCATTAAAATTAGTCTTCCTGTAGGCTTATCCCACCTTAATAGTTGAATAATGGCTAAACAAGTAGATTTTGTCGTAAGAAAAAATTGAGAATTCAACATATTATTAAAGTCTAATGCTACTATCTTGCATAAAAACTATCTTGAATATAAATCAAAAAATTGAAATATAGACCAATATTTTTTAGATATAGAAAATAGTTGTGTTGTAATAAAATACAAAATTTTTCTAAATTAATATCATTAATAACCTTTTTGTTTTAGTAAATATTAATAAAAATTAAATCATTTATTTCAGAGAAGATTATTTTATTTCCAAAAATTTTTTTTATATCAAGATTCATCTTTTTAATATAAGTTAAAAAGCAATGCATTACATTACTTAAATAATAATCTAAGATCATAAAAAATTACCTTATGATACTTAAATCTTCTCAATTAATATGAATCTTATCAAATTTTGATTTTAATAATGTTACATAAACATTATTAATGATCAATAATTATATATTTCTTCAAGAATATATTAATATATGCTTAACTAATTTATAATTTGCCATACTTAAATTAAAAAGTCTTAATAAAAAATAAGTATTTATCAAACAAGTTAAGATGACTTCTGAAAATTCTTACTGGGTTCGTTTGGACAAAGCCTTATCGATTGAGATAGAAAGAGGATTTATTAATATACAAGGTGAGCAGTATCAATTTAGTGAATATTTACGCCTTAGCTTTAGTCAATCTCTATCCGATAAAACACCGAATAGTAAAAAACAACGCTGGTTACAATTTGCTGAACGATATGCAAGTTATAGTAATTTAACTCTACCTCAAAGAAAACAGTTAATTATTGAAACCCGTCAATTTTTACATAAGCTAAGACAAGATTTTGAGATATCTGTCAAACGTTCTGATTATAGGCAACCAAAAACAAGTACTTTAATCAACATAGAATCTATACTATCTGATGAACTTAATTTAGAACAATATTTACATGCTTTACAAGGCATAGGGCCTCGCAAAATAGAATTGTTAGAAAAAATAGGATTGGAAACAATTAGAGACCTATTATTTTATTATCCCAGAGACTATATTAACTATGCTCGCCAGGTAACAATTTCAAATATCAAGGAAGGAGAAACTGTCACTATAATAGGAAGAGTAAAGAGATGTAACTTTTTCACTAGTTCTAAAAACAAAAAGTTGAGTATTTTAGAATTAGTTGTGCAAGACCATACAGGAGAAATCAAACTAAATAGATTTTTTTCAGGTAATAGATTTACGAATAAAGGATGGCAAGAGAAACAAAAAAGACAGTATATCCGATCCACTGTCATAGCAGTATCTGGGTTAGTTAAACAAAATCGTTATGGTCTAACTTTAGATAATCTAGAGATAGAAGTTTTAGATGATTTTAATTCAAGTATTGAATCTTGGAATATAGGTCGTATTTTACCTGTATATTCTTTAACAGAAGGAATCGATAATAATTTAATTCGCAAAATAATTATTTCTAACTTAAAATCTGCAAAGACAATCTTAGATCCTTTACCAATATTACTTAAGAGTAAATATGATTTAATAGACTTGAAAGATGCTTTGATTAATATTCATTTTCCGACAAGTCTCGATTTTTTAGAACGTGCTAGAAGACGTTTAATATTTGATGAATTTTTTTATTTACAGTTAGGATTTTTAAAACGTCGACAAGAAAGGAAAGTATTAAAAACTATTAATTCTTTTACACCTAATAGATACTTGACTCACCAATTTAATAAACTGTTACCTTTTGAATTAACAAAATCTCAAAGAAGGGTTATTAATGAAATAATTAAAGACTTAGATTCATTACAATCCATGAATCGTCTTTTACAGGGAGATGTCGGTTCAGGAAAAACTATTGTTGCAATTTTTGCTATATTAACTACCTTAGAATCTGGATATCAGGTTGCTTTGATGGCCCCAACAGAAGTTTTGGCAGAACAGCATTATAACAAGATAGTATTGTATTTTAATCAGTTATATTTATCTGTTGAACTATTAACAGGATCTACAAAAAAATCTAAGAGAAATGAAATCTACCGTCAATTATTAACAGGTGAATTACCATTACTAGTAGGAACCCACGCATTAATACAAGAACCGATAAAATTTAAAAAGCTAGGACTTGTTATTATTGATGAGCAACACAGGTTTGGTGTAGAACAACGAACTAGACTTTTAAACAAAGGTAAATCTCCTCATGTTTTAAGCATGACAGCAACTCCTATACCACGTACTTTAGCATTAACTCTGCATGGAGATTTAGATATAAGTCAAATTGATGAATTACCCCCTGGAAGAAAAGCTATAGAAACTAAAGTCTTAATAGGAAATCAAAAACAAAAAGCTTACGAACTAATAAACCAAGAAGTAATACAAGGGAGACAAGCTTATATAGTTTTCCCTATGATTGAAGAATCTGAAAAACTAGATATAAAAGCAGCTATAGAAGAACATAAAAAACTTTCAAAGGAAATTTTTCCTAGTTTTAGTATTGGTTTATTGCATGGACGATTAAATGCTCTGGAGAAAAATAAAGTTTTAAATGATTTTCGTGATAATAAATATCAAATTATGGTTTCAACAACTGTTATAGAGGTTGGAGTTGACATACCTAATGCAACAGTAATGTTAATTGAAAATGCAGAGAGATTTGGTCTATCTCAGTTACATCAGTTAAGAGGAAGAGTTGGTAGAAGTAGTTTTAGTTCTTATTGTTTTTTAATTACTAGCACTAAAACTCCTAATACATTAGAAAAATTGAACGTGTTGGAACAGTCTCAAGATGGTTTTTTTATATCAGAAATGGATTTAAAACTTCGGGGGCCAGGGACTATCTTGGGAACTCGTCAATCAGGTTTACCAGATTTTGCTTTAGCAAGCTTAGCAGATAACAAAGAAATTCTTGAATTATCAAAATTAATAGCTGAAAAAATAATATCATCAGACATTAAATTGAATAGTTTTCCACTTTTAAAAAGAGAACTACAATATCGAAGTATGAGATTATAAAAAATATTTAATGAATAGATAACTATCGTTATGTAACGATTTTAGTTTTTTAAATATATATATAACTTTTAGTTTTAATAAAACCTATTTTTTAGAAAAATATTTATATTGCATATTTTTCTAAAGTGATGGAATATTTTTTGTATTGCCGCAACAGTAAATAATTTATAATTAATTTTTTTAAAATGTAATTCATTAGAAACTTTATATAAAAGTTATTGTTTTATCTTTGATATCGTAAACCGAGACCGCATTTAAACATACTTTGTGTTAGCATTTGGAGGATTCCTCATATATGCCGTCTTTGATGTTTGTTAATATAAAATCTATATTCGTCTAGATAATTAAAAAAAACAAAACTATAATTATTTTCAACTTAAATACTTTAAGGCAAGAGTAAAGAATAATATATGATTATGAGTACAACAAGTGATGTCATTATCATTGGCGGTGGCATTATTGGAATGTCTATTGCAATTGATCTTAAATTAAAAGGAATATCTGTTACTGTATGTAATAAAAATTTAGCTCAATCAGCCTCTCCTGCCGCTGCAGGAATGTTAGCTCCTTATGCTGAAAGATTATCAGGTCCTTTGCTAGATCTATGCTTAAAGTCTCGTTGTGCCTATCCTGATTGGATCAGAAAAATTCAAAAATTAACTAATTTAGACTTGAAGTATGAGAATTGTGGAGCACTCGCTCCAGTCTACAATATATCGCAAAACTCACGTACTCAATGTTCTAAAGGCCAATGGTTAGATGGAAAAAGTATTCATCTCCATCAATTAGGATTAGGGAAAGATGTAAAAGGCGGATGGTTGTATCCTGATGATGGCCAAGTAGATAGTCGACAATTATTATATGGTCTTTACCAAGCTGCCAGAATATTAGGAGTTAATATCAAAAACGAAGTAATTGTCCACAACTTGCTTAAGAAAGAGAACAAGGTTATTGGAGTATATACAAATAAAGGAAATTTTAAAGCTAATACTTATATTTTAGCTGGAGGAGCATGGGTTAATAACTTTTTAAGCTTACCTGTTCGTCCTCTTAAAGGACAAATGCTTGCTGTGAAAATACCTAAACAATATTCTTTACAAAAAATACTATATGGAACCCAAGTATATTTAGTACCACGTAAGAATAGACGCTTAATTATTGGAGCTACTTCAGAAGATTTAGGATGGATGTCTGGCAATACCTCTAAAGAAATAGAGAAACTAATTAAAAAGTCAATGAAACTTTTGCCAGATGTAGTTAACTGGCCAATTCAAGAATTTTGGTGGGGTTATCGTCCTGTAACGCCTGATAAATTACCGATTTTGGGATATTATAATTATGATAATCTAATTATTGCTACAGGACATTATCGGAATGGGATTCTTCTTGCTCCTATAACAGCTTCTTTGATTGCAGAATTAGTAACTAACAAAAAGAATAATCCACTTTTAACAAATTTTAGTGGTGCTCGATTTAAGAATAAATCTTTTTCTCTCCAACATTTATGACTTTTCTTCAATCCATTAATAATAACGACCATAGTAATTCTTCCTCTGATGAACTGATTATAGCTAATCGCAAATTTAGTTCACGTTTAATGACAGGGACAGGTAAATATCCTAGTATCTCTCTTATGAAAGAATGTATAGAAGCTAGTCAGTGTCAAATTGTAACAGTTGCAGTCCGAAGAGTGCAGTCTGAAGCTCCTGGACATAAAGGACTAGCAGAGTCTATAGACTGGACTAAAATATGGATGTTACCAAATACAGCTGGCTGTAAAACAAGTGATGAAGCTGTTAGAGTTGCAAGACTAGGTAGAGAAATGGCTAAATTGCTAGGTCAGGAGAATAACAATTTTGTCAAATTAGAAGTTATACCTGACCCTAAATATTTATTACCTGATCCTATTGAAACTCTAAACGCGGCAATACAATTAGTAAAAGAAGGTTTTGCTGTATTACCCTATATTAATGCTGATCCTATTTTAGCAAAACGACTAGAAGAAGTAGGGTGTGTTACTCTTATGCCACTAGGATCACCAATAGGCTCAGGACAAGGAATCCGGAATCAGGCAAATATATCAATTATAATAGCGGAGGCTAATATACCTGTAATTATAGATGCTGGGATAGGATCTCCAAGTGATGCATCTCAAGCTATGGAAATGGGTGCTGATGCTGTTCTTGTCAATAGTGCGATCGCACTATCTCAAAATCCCTTATATATGGCCAAGGCTATGGGACTAGCAACAAGAGCAGGAAGATTAGCTTACTTAGGGGGTCGGATGCCTATAAAACATTACGCAGAAGCCAGCTCACCTTTAACTCATACAATTACTTCAACTTAAGCATGTAATTGTTTAATAAATAACCTATGGTTCTATCCAGCGTCCATCGGCTTTAATTAAGTTGACTAATTCTTCTACACCTTTATCTTCCGGTACTTTTTTAATTTCTTCTTGCCCACGATATAAAGATATATATCCGGCTTGTTTTCCTACATATCCGTAATCTGCATCAGCCATTTCTCCAGGCCCATTTACGATACAACCCATGACAGCAATATCTAAGCCGGTAAGATGCTGAGTTGCATTACGTACTTTGTGTAGAACATTTTCTAAGTTAAACAAGGTGCGACCACAGGATGGACATGCAATATATTCCACCATGGTTTTTCGTAATCCTAGTGCTTGAAGGATACCATAACAAACAGAAATTTCTTTTTCAGGAGATTCGGTCAAAGAGACACGAAGAGTATCTCCTATTGATTCCGCCAAAAGTGTTGCTATCCCAGCAGTTGATTTGATGCGCCCATATTCTCCATCACCAGCTTCAGTCACCCCTAGGTGCAATGGATAATTCATATTTAATTCATTCATTCGTTGAGCCATTAAACGATAGGCTGCCAACATCGTAGGTACTCGGGATGCTTTGAGGGAAATTACTAAATTATAAAATTCTAAAGATTCGCAAATACGAATAAACTCTAACGCAGATTCAACCATGCCTAAAGGTGTATCACCATAAGTGAATAACATTCTTTCTGCCAAGGATCCATGGTTAACACCAATTCTCATTGCTTTACCTTGATCTCTTAACGAGATAATTAAAGGTTCCAAGGTTTTCCGTATTATTTCTCCAATTTCTTTAAATTCTTTCTGACTATAATCACTACGATTTATATCATGCTTTTCAAACACATAAAGTCCAGGGTTAACACGAACTTTATCAACATGTTTAGCAACTTCTAAAGCTATCTTCAGGCCGTTATGATGAACATCAGCTACTAAAGGCACAGGTTGATAAGTTTCATTTAATCTACGTTTAATTGCTGCTAATGCTTTAGCATGGGCCATGCTGGGCACTGTAACCCTGACAATTTCACAACCAATTTCATGTAACTTACGAATAGCATTAACAGAACTTTCAATATCAAGAGTATCCTCATTTATCATAGATTGTACGACAACAGGAAAACCTCCCCCAATAGTTATATCTCCGACTTTAACTGGACGAGTTTGACGACGATGAATTGTGGTATCAATTTCTTGTTTAGAAACATTTTCAATATCCTTAGAGGTTTCTAAAATATTCATGATTAATAATATTTAATGTACTAAGTAATAATAAAGCAAAGATGATACATACTAAAGTATTACATAAATTCTAACTTAGCTATTTTATAAAAAGAAATATTATCCTATCTAATTAATCTACTATAGTTGGATATTAAATTAATATAATTTTTTTTTAATAACTAATCTTCTTTTCTAAAACCATAAAAAAAGCGAACGGAGAGGGAGGGATTCGAACCCTCGATAGGCGTTAGCCTATAACTTCTTAGCAGGAAGCCGCTTTCAACCACTCAGCCACCTCTCCAGGATACAACTAGTAATGATAACAGATAAATAGTTTTTAGGGTAATATTTTAGTAATGTATTTTATTATTTTTTTATTAAGTATTACAACATCATTGTCAGACCGAGTGTCTTGACCTTTTAGGATTAAAGAGTATAGTTATTTTTAAGGAGGACAAATTATGTATTCTACTTTTATGCTAGTAGCTACAATTCCTACTACTGTAGAATGGAGTCCAAAGGTAGCATCTATAATGATTGCTTGTAATATTTTAGCAATAGCAATAACTAAGTTAGTTGTTGGTGAGTCTAGTAAAGAAACACGTCTACCTCAGTTCTCAGAAATGTTTGGCCATCTTAATATTGGTGCAATATTAGGAGCAACAAGTCTTGGTCATATAATAGGGGTAGGTATGATTTTAGGGATTGCCAGTACAGGTATGTTATAAGAATATAAATCTTTAATAACCGATACAGTAATAAGGATAATATAGTTAAAAGCTGATTTTTAACTATATTATCCTTATGTTTTATTCTCACTTATTAAACGATAAATATAAAATAGCTACCAATTCTTTTTTTCAGTAACAAATAATATCAACTAGTTTGATCGCGTATAAAAGTTTTACAATATATATTTAATTAACGTAAAAATAATTACATATCTGACATTAATATATGTTAAGTATATTTAATTACTGTTTAAATTTTACAAAAAAATCACAGATTGAAAGATTATATACAAGATTCATCAATTACTAACTCTCAAATACTTGAAAAGAAGCTAGATATTCTTCTGACCAACCTACGCTATGAACAGAAACAATTAGCTCATTGGAAATCTGGAAAAATGTCTGTTACAGCTGTTCCTGGAGCAGGAAAGTCTCATAGCCTCGCAACTACAGCTGCAATATTAATTGCTCGCAATAATCTAAATATTAATAAGCAACTGGTTATTGTTACATATACTCGATCAGCTGCCATGGCAATAGAAGCAAAAATAAAGCAACATCTTATAGATTTAGATATCTCTCAAGATGGCTTTATGGTAAATACACTACATGGCTTAGCTTTACAAATTATCAATAATCATCCTAATTTTTCCAAATTGAATTTAACAAATTCAACTCTTATTAATCTTACTCCTAATCATAAAATTATTGAAAACTCTATCGATAAATGGATTGACAACAATCCTTTGCACTATCAAAGTTTATTAAAAGGAGTTGTAATTAACGAATCTAGGACTGAACAGTTACGACGCAAATCTATCTTAAGAAATGAAATTTTCCCAAGATTTGCATATAGCATTATTAGAGAAATAAAAAGTTCTGGCTTAACTTTAAAAGATTTTGAAAAAATTAATGATCGTAAACATGATAATTACCAAACTTTATTATTAGCAGTTAGTTTATATAAGCAATATAAAACAGTTATGAAGTCTTCTAATTTTATTGATTATGATGACATGATTCATGAGGCAATAAATATTTTAGACGATTCTGATATTAGACAAGTTTGGCAACAAAAGGTTTTTGCTGTTTTTGAAGACGAAGCACAGGATTCTAGTCCCTTACAGGAAAAATTAATATCTACCCTTGCTAGTGATCATAATAATCCCACTTTTGAAGTTAATTTAGTAAAAGTTGGTGATCCTAATCAAGCAATAAATTCTACATTTACTGCCGCCGATCCAATTTACTTTAATTGGTTTTGTGAGGCATGCAAAAAAGATAAAACTCTAGTAAAAATGAATCAAGCTGGACGTAGCAACATAGATATCATAAATGCTGCTAATTTTTCTCTAAAGTGGATGAGAGATGAATGGATAAAAAAACAAACAAATCTTAAAAATAGTTTTTCTGAGCAACAAACATTAGAAAAAAATATTCCTTTTCATGTACAAGAAATTAAATTAGTTGATAAAAATGATCCTCAAGTGAATGCTAATCCTCAATCCTCTAATCCTGGATTAGAAATTCATATTCCTCAAGATATTTATCACAGTATTAAATTAATACGTCAAAAAATCATCACAATTTTGCGTAAAAACCGGAATCAAAGCATAGCAATTTTAGTTAGGGAAAATACGCAGAGCCATTTCTTGGCCCAAAATTTAAAAGATTTTCCTGAAAAATATAAAATTTCAATTTATGAAGTAGGAAAACAAAATCAGTTTTCTCAAATACCAAAAGATATCTTGACTTTACTAAAGTTCATGGATCGTCCACATTCTCTTAGCTATTTGAAAAACTCTTTAAAAATTTTAGAAAAACAAAATTTAATAATAAAACAAGATTGGAATAAAATAATAATGAATCCTGAAGATTTTTTATATTCTACCTCTCTTCTTTCCGAACCTGAGAAATCAGTTATACAAGCTCGTAATTATTGTCGTAGTTTACTTAAAGCGAAGCTAGAACTTCCTAGTTATTATCTTATTGCATTTTTAGGGACAATTCTAAAATATGAAAGCATGGAATTGGCGAGCGTTCAAAAATTGTCTGACACAATATATGACGAACTAAATGGAACAATAACTTTGAAAAATATCATTGATGTTTTAAAAAAGATTATTGATCTAGAACAATTTGAAGAAATTACAGAGGATAATGAACAACCATATGTTAGACCTAATCAAGTAACTATTATGACTATGCATAAGTCAAAAGGTTTAGATTGGAATTATGTTTTTTTACCGTTTCTTCATGAAGATATTTTATCTGGTGAAATTAAAATTTCTGCTACTTCAAAATTTTTAGGAAATTTTTCTTTAGCAGAAATAGCTCGTACTCAAATTCGAGCTTTATCTCATGAAAAATATTTAAGCTATGAAAATAATATTTGCACAAATGAAATAAAACAAGTATGGGAACAATCAAAATTATTAAAAAAAGCAGAAGAATATAGATTAATCTATGTTGCGATAACTCGTGCAAAAAATCTTTTATGGATGTCTGCAGCACAAAAAGGACCTTCATACTGGAGAAATATCAAGGAAAAAGTTTTTTTACAAAATAAAGCTCCATGCTTAATTTTTTCAGCATTAATGAATAAATTTCCACATCTTGTAGTTAGACATTGAAAATAACTAAGCTATCAAAAGATAATAAACTCATAGGGAAAAATTAATTTTACTAGTTGAATAAAGATATCTTTATTTAGTTTCTACAATATATTTAATTGAAAGATTCATAAATGCATTTAATTAACAATTTAAATATTTGCACTTAAACTTACAATATTATGAAAGTCTTTTTAACTAGATATATTAAAAGTTAAGGTACTTTAGGTCCTAAACCAATTTTTGGTGCATAAATAGCAGATTGACCTAACTCTTCTTCAATACGAAGAAGTCTATTGTACTTCGCTATTCTTTCGGTGCGACATAGGGAGCCAGTTTTAATTTGTCCGGAGTTAACAGCTACTACTAAATCAGCAATTGTTGTATCTTCTGTTTCTCCGGAACGATGAGAAATAACAGTATTGTATTGATTGCGAGAAGCAAGAGAAATAGTATCTAAAGTTTCAGTTAAACTACCAATCTGGTTAAGTTTAATAAGAATACTATTTGCCACTTTTTTCTTTATTCCTTTACGAAGGCGTTCTTGATTCGTTACGAACAAATCATCCCCTACCAATTGAATAAGGTTTCCTAAAGATTCTGTACACAACTGCCAATTATCCCAATCTTCTTCCTGAAGGCTATCCTCTATAGAAATAATAGGATATTGACCAACTAGTTTAGACAAATAATCAATAAATTCTTTTGCAGAATGTGATGTATTGTCGTAAACATATTCTCCACATTTATAAAATTCATTAGAAGCAATATCCATAGCTAAAGAGATCTCTTTCCCTGGTTTATAACCAGCCGTCTCTATAGCTTCAATAAGTAAATCTAAGGCTTCTTTATTTGAATTTAAATTTGGTGCATATCCTCCTTCGTCCCCAACTCCAGACATTAGATTACGTTTTTTTAAAACTTTGCCTAACGAATGAAATACTTCGGCACCCCATCTCAAAGCTTCTTTAAAGGACTCAGCACCAATAGGCATGATCATAAATTCTTGAAAATCAACATTATTATATGCATGACTACCTCCATTAATTAAATTCATCATAGGTATAGGCATAACATTTGCCGATAAACCTCCAATGTAGCGATATAGAGGTAAAGATAAATCTTTAGCAGCAGCTTTAGCAACAGCCAGTGATACACCAAGAATTGCATTAGCTCCTAGTACTTCTTTGTTACTAGAACTATCTATTTCAATCATTACATTATCAATAATCTTTTGCTCAAAAGCATTCATCCCAAGCAAACAAGGAGTAATTTTTTCTCGTATATTTGTAACCGCTTTTAAAACTCCTTTGCCATTATAGCGATTGATATCATTATCTCTAAGTTCGTGTGCCTCATAACTTCCGGTAGAGGCACCACTGGGAACTTGAGCAATACCAAAATTTCCTGTTGCTAAAATCACTTCTACTTCAATAGTAGGAAAACCACGAGAATCTAAGATTTCTCTAGCATGAATATTCTTAATAGAAGCAATAGTTCTATTGAGCATATAAAAATAACCCCTATTTAAATAATATGATTAAATATAAACAACTAATTATCATATTGGTTGATAAATAATGATTTTACTACCATTTGTATAATTCTTTATTTTTTAGATAGAATAGGTTGTTTCCCTAGTAAGCCTGTCATTAATCGTAAAATATTCTTTTTAAGAAAGGGTATGTGATTAATTATTATTAAGCCAAAGCGGCGAATTAATACTAAAAGAAAATAATTATTAGAAAACAAACGGTCTAGAAAGTCAGTAAAACCTAGAATTATCCAATTTTCTCTTCTTCTCCAAGTTTCATATTTTTTCAACAATCTTTGACTGCCTATATCTTCGCCTTTTTGCCAAGCTCTTTCTAAAGTTTCTGCTAAAATTGCCACATCTCTTATGCCTAAATTTAAGCCTTGTCCTCCAACAGGATGGCAGCAATGAGCAGCGTCTCCAACCAGTGCTAAGCGAGATTGAATATAATTCTTACTTTGCATTAACTGAACAGGAAATAAAGATCGACTATTTATTAGAGTAACCGGGCCTAAAAACTCGGGAATATGTTTTTGTAGTTGTGCTAAAAATTGTTTATCTTCTAAGTCGTGAAAAGACTTTGCTTGAGCATGCGGAAGAGTCCAAACAATTTGGCATCGATTATTTGGTAGAGGTAAAATAGCTAAAGGTCCAGTGCAACGAAACCTTTCAAAGGCTATATCATTGCGAGAAGCTTGATGTTTAATAATAAATGTAAGGCATGATTGCCAGTATTTCCAACCCTGAGTCTTAATTTTTGCAGATGAGCGAACAAAGGAAAGTGGTCCATCAGCACCAACTACTAGTTTAGTATGTAGTTTATATGCAATACCTTCTTTTTCTATACTTAATACAGATTTTGATTCTTCAGTATCTAATTTTATAACTTTAGCAGGAGATAAAAATTGAATATTAGGATATTGTGTAGTTTCGCTTTGTAAAATATTTAAAATTGCTTTATGTTCACCTACATATCCTAGATAATCTGTTTTTAAGTCAGTAGATTTAAATTGTACTGTTTTTGAGAAATCAGCATCTGAAAGAAAGATGTAACGAAACTTACTGATTTCAGGCAATATTTTTGACCAAACACCAATACCATTAAAAATCCTACCAGAAAGTAGAGAAAGAGCGTAAGCTCTTTCTCTACAAGCAACTTCCTCTAAAGTTTGTGATTCAATAATCTTAATTCTTAATCCTGACTCTTTAAGAGCTAATGCTAAAGTTGTACCTGCAATACCTCCTCCAACTATAGCAAGATCGCATTCTAAATAACTAGTAGAATCTAATTGATTTAATGTTGCTGATTGTAAAGTCATACTAAATATATTTTGCAAAAAATAATAGTAAGTGTCTACTATTTATTTTGACCTGAGTTTTGACAAGGCGCAAGAGAAAAAACCTACTTAATTTTATTAAGACTAACAAACTACAAACCAAAGTTATTCTTAAAAAATATTTTTTTGTATTTCAATTACTAAATAGATAATTTGATAAAGCACAATAGCTAATACATTACGCTAGTAATAGTGTTTGTCTATGAACTTTTAGTAAACTAAATTTCTTTTTTGATATTTTTTCTAAAATTAGCATAATATCTTTAGGAGATAAAATAACTCCATTATTTTGACAGTTACTAATAAACGATAAGACAACTATTTTATTTTCATAAAAATCTAGCTTTAAAGAAATAATTTGACTTCTTAGATTAATAATCTTTACATTCCCTGACTTTGTTACTTTTTCCCAATTAATTTCTTGTTTTATTAAAATACTATCAATCCAGTTTTGCCAATTATTTTTTGATATTACATGCTTTGATTCAACTTTAATTAAATATTCTGACCCTTTTAGTAACTGAGTTGTTGATTTAGAACTAATGTTTACTTCTTCAACACTATAAAGTGGTAAATTTTTAGGCAAACTATTTTGCAAGATATAGCGAAAAGTATTAATGTTTAGTATCTCAGTTAGTTCAAAATCTATAATTTCCCCATTGCTTGTCACACCTAAAGTAAGTGCATTAGCGATAGAAAACCTAGGTCCAGGATGGTATCCTCCAGTAAAAGATATAGGTAAAGATGTACGTCTTAAGACTCTGTCAAATAAACGAATTAAATCAAGATGACTCAGTAAAGATATTTCATTTATTTTTCCAAAATAGACACGAAATCTTTGGACTTTAATATTATTGACTTGACCATAACCGTTAAACTTAGGGATAGGTGGGGGAGGAACTACAATATTATGACCGAAATCTAAACCACATACCCCACAATGAGAACATTTATCAAAAGCGCAATCAGGAATCAAAACTTCTTCTAATGCTCGTTTTAAATCTTCCCATAACCATTTTTTGCTAATACCAGTATTTATATGGTCCCATGGTAAAGGTGCACTATATACTTTATCCTGGTATTGTTTGGTTATATTTTGAACTTTACTAAATGTGTTCCATTCTCCTTCTTCTATGCGGCGATATTCCCAACCTAGTTTTGATTCTTGAATAGATTTTTCCCATGCTGAATAGGCTTTTTCTGCATTTTCCCACCATGAATCCATTCCAGCTCCTAACTCCCAGGCACGCTTGATAATTTTAGATAATCTTCTATCACCTCTACCAATAAAATCTTCCATTCTTGAAATTCTTAAGTCAGTATAATTAACTTTGATACCTTTTTGAGATTTAAAGGCTTCTTTTAATAAATCTTGTTTTTCTTTAAATTCTAAATTGGATACTGAGTGCCATTGAAAAGGAGTATGTGGTTTGGGCGTAAAATTAGATATAGTAATTGAAAAATTTAATGGTTTTCCCTCTTTCTTGTGACATTCTTGGCGTAACCATTGAACAGTTTCCACAATACCAAGAACATCTTGAACTGTTTCTCCTGGTAGACCAATCATAAAATAGAGTTTGATTTTATCCCACCCTTCTTCAACTGCTGTACTTATTCCTCGCAAAAGTTCTTCGTTCGTCAAACCTTTATTGATTACGTCACGCATTCTTTGAGTTCCTGCTTCAGGAGCAAAAGTTAGTCCAGATTTACGATTTCCACCAATAATATTAGCAATATTACTGTCGAATCTATCTACTCTCTGACTAGGAAGAGATAAAGTGATGTTATATTCTTGAAGACGATTTTTAATTTCTATACCAACACTCGGGAGAGCTAAATAATCCGAACAACTTAAAGATAATAATGAAAACTCATTATAACCAGTTTCTTTAATTCCTCGCTCAATGGTCTCAATAATTTCTTTTGGCTCGACGTCTCTTGCCGGACGAGTCAACATTCCTGGTTGACAAAATCGGCATCCACGGGTGCACCCACGCCTTATTTCTACTACTAAACGATCATGAATAGTTTCAATAAAGGGTACTAAGCCTACACCAAAAGAAGGCATGGGAGGGGCTACACGACGTAATATTTTTGGATAAATATCCAATCGATTGGGTATAACTTGACCAGTTTTTTTAACGTCATAAAAGCGAGGGACATACACGCCTGGTATTTTAGCTAAGTCTAATAACAATTCTTGTTTACTTAATAAATTAGCTTTTCCTTTTTTAACAACTAAACCTATTTCTGGTAACAGCTCTTCTCCATCTCCTAAAGCTAGAAAATCAAAAAAATCAGCGAAAGGTTCAGGGTTAGAAGTAGCAGTTTGTCCTCCAGCAAAAATTAAAGGATAATCCCAATTTTTTTGAAAGTTATGTAAATTATTATTTTGTGAATTGTTACTTGAGCTTTTCAGTGAAAATTCTCTTTCTTGCCAGGTTAGAGGAATTCCAGACAAGTCAAGCATCTCTAAAATATTTGTTATTCCAAGTTCATAACTAAGGTTAAAACCGAGAATATCGAATTCTATAAGTGGATGGCGAGATTCTAAACCAAACAGTAGAGTATTGGTTTTTCTTAATCTTGTTGCCAGATCCGAAGCAGGTAAATAAGCACGATCACATAATTGACCAGCTTGGGTGTTTAAGATATTGTATAGAATAATGTGGCCTAAATTAGAAGCTCCTAATTCGTAAACTTCTGGGTAAGTTAATACCCAGTGAACATCTGCATTATTCCAAGATTTATGCTTAGCGCCTACTTCATTGCCAAGATAGCGAGCTGGTTTAGCAATATTTGAAGTGATGAGTTCTTCAATATCAATTATCATAAGTAGGTTCCCAATATTCTTTTTTGATATTCCTTAGTTTCTTAAACACATTGAAAGTATAAATAGATTAGCTAAAAGATATAAAATATTGTCTTGATATCTAAATAGTTAATGTTTCATTATTGCTTGTTTCGTATATGTATGATTGACGATCATTATAAATTTCCAATGCTTGATCTAATTGAGTCAACTCAAATATAATACGTACTGAAGGAGATAAAGAGCAAACACTCAATTTTTTATTAAAACTTTGAGCAAGCCGACAAGCTGATACCATAGCTATTAATCCTGTGCTATCTATAAATTCAACTTGTTCCATATCGACTAAAAACTTTTTACAAGAATTATTTTTTATAAAACTGTTTAATTCTTTTTGGAAATCACTGACATTGTTAGAAGTAATATAACCATTAGGTTCAAAAACTGCTGTTCCGAAATAAATTAGGTGATTTCCTATCATTGATATTTTTCCTCAAATTTAAAATTTATTTTTATTGTATTTTTTAAAAAATAAACTATTAGTTATAGTTTTTAATATTATTTTCTCGACCAGATATTTTCTATTTAATATAACTAACTTTTATGTCTTAAAAACAGATATTAATGAAAATTTTTTCTACAAGTTTCTTAAAAGTACTATATCTATGGAAGTCAGTCTAGCATCATATAGATTGTTTGTCATAAAAAATAATTTTCTTGTTATTTTCTTTAAGAAAAGAATAAGCCTTGATCTCTCATATTAAGCTTTAAAAAGAAATTGATTTTAAAAAATAGTTCATGTTGTTCAATATTAGAAAATTAAACTTTTGTGACGATTATCAGCCTAGATAATTATACAAAATATTTATTTAGGTATTAAAAGCATAGATATATCTTAAACATTCGAAAATTAATAAAACTAATTTTAGTATTATCTTAAATAAAAAAAATTATTCCATATGATTATTTTAATGATTTTATATATTTTTTGTGTATAGTTTTCAATATTTTCTTAATTCGTAAATCTAATGAGAATCCTCTTTGAGACTGGATCAAGATAGTATGGCCAACCATGTCATGCAATGTTTGGCTATGATGTTTTTGATTGCCCAACACTATACTAAAATCCACGACTACAGGAGTTGTTAAAAGTAACATCGAAAGTCCATTATCAAAATTAATCTTGAGACCTAACATAGCCAGCAAGGCTAAAAATCCTAGAGTAGCTTCACGTTTAAGCATCTCATTCAATTGAGGAATACGCCTAGTTCGAATACTTATAATTTTTAAATCAAATGCCCAACAACCTAAGCTTTGCCCTTTATTTTTATTAACTATAATTACCTGTAATATTAACCATGTAAAAGAAAAAACAATATTTTGAGTAATTCCTTTAAAGAAAGAGCTTAAAAACCATATCGTAATAAAATCTAGTAAGAATGCATATATTCGACGATCAAACGGTGCTTGTATAAAATTGTTATGTACTAATGATGAATGCTTGGAAGACATATAATTGACTATAAATTAATATTGACTTTATTTTTAATAAGCACTTTATTGTATCTAAATTAATAAATATCTTTTGAAAAGACTTAATTTCTTATTCTGTACCATTTTTAATAAATTAATAATCACCTATGGATATATGTTATGCATAAAAAATCGCGAAGAATTAATCTAATACATTTTAAGTTAAAAGAAACTAACTTTAATGAGATAAATCATTAGATGATTTTGGAAAAATATTCGCGCTAAATAACAAAATAATACCAAAATTAATTGAAATATCAGCTAAGTTAAATATTGGAAAATTAATTAAACGAAAGTCTAAGAAATCTACTACATAGCCAAAAAAAAATCTATCAATTCCATTACCAAGGGCTCCTGCTAATATAAAGCCATATCCTAGTTGCTCAAATATTTCCATTCTCTCCCCTAATATAAATAGTCCTATTAGTCCTATACTAACTCCTAAAGAAATCCAACGTAACCATACTACTCCTCCTTCAAAAAAGCTAAAAGCAGTTCCGGTATTTACTACATAAGTAAAATGAAAAATTTTAGGCAATAAAGGAATTGTATCTCCAATCTGAGTAAATGATTTTGTTATCCAATATTTACTAAGCTGATCTAGTAATAAATTACTAATACTTATTAACCAAAACCACATGTTTTTTTTTACAATGTTATTCATTTAAACTAGTCGAATAAAATATTACGTAAGATAAAGGCAACGAAAGCTGTAGTACAAGCTAAGATTAATTGTGAAAAAATAGGATAAATAGAATAATTCACTACAAGATTTAAGAAGTCTGTTATTGATAAAGTTAAGGAATTTAGCATCCAAAAACTAAATAAATAGATTAAGCCAAAGGTATGTATCATAAGCAAACCACTTACTGTGCTTATGAGTAAAATCTCTAATTTGGTTTTATACTTAAAAGAAAGCCATCCACATAACCAAGCTCCAGGAGCAAATCCTAAAATATAACCAAAACTAGGTTGCCCAATATATTGGAGTCCTCCTCCATTGATAAAAATTGGATATACAAAAAGACCTAGCAATAGGTAAGCAAATTGTGATAGAAATCCTGCATTTTTTCCTCCTATACATCCTGTTAATAAAACAGCTCCTATTTGGAACGTTATACCTAAGGACATGTGACTAAAATCTGCTTCTGGAAAATTTAGGGCTATATTTGCTTCAACGAAAACGCTAAAAATTGTTAATAATAATCCAATTATAGTCCAGAGTAACTCATTGACAAAAAGCACAGTTAATACATAATATTCGTATATTTTGATAATTCTATATCCTTACGTATGTAATTTACAAATAATTTAGAATTGTTTGTAATGAGTCCATAAAAAAATAATTTTGAAAAATATATAAATCATTTACTTGGTAAATCAATATTTTTTTGAAATATTGACTAAATCAACTGTGCGTAATGGTTTTTAAATTTTTTTATTATGGTTATTTTGGTAATACGATAGAATGTAATGATTACTTATTCTTAATCATAGATTCAATGACAATTGAGCAACAAAAACCAGATGATTCTTTATTAGATATTCATTATTTAGGAGATAAAGATTTACGTAAGTCTGCAAAGCGAGTTTCTAAAATTGATGATTCTATTCGTGAATTAGCTAGAGATATGTTACAAACTATGTATAGTTCAAATGGTATTGGTTTAGCCTCTACTCAAGTTGGTATTCATAAACAATTAATTGTTATTGATTGCGAACCTGAACTATCTACTAATGCTCCTTTGATTTTGATAAACCCTAAAATTAACTATTATTCTCAAGAGTTATGTGTTATGGAGGAGGGCTGTTTGAGTATTCCAGGAGTATATTTTGATGTAATTCGTCCCGAAATGATTCAAGTTTCATTTAAAAACGAAAATGGAAGGCCTTGTCAAATAAGTGCTACTGATTTATTAGCAAGAGTGATTCAACACGAAATTGATCACCTTAATGGTGTTATGTTTGTTGATAGAGTTACCAATGACTTAGATTTAACCACTAAGCTTCAAGAAAAAGGATTTACTAGAGAATCTGTAAAGTCTTTAAAGTAAGATGATAAAAAGTCTATTTTTCTCATTAAAAAAATTATTCATAACTTACCAAAATACTTGATAAATGTATTTAGAATGTTTAGTTTTGGAAAAACTGCTAATTAATACTAAGTGCTAGACTTTTTAAGATTTCGAATAATCAACATATAATAAGATTGATATCAATCTAGAGAAGTACCTATTTCACTATTGATAGTTATTCTGTAGATGTCTTGTTTAGATTTCTTCTATTTTTTCAACACTTTTATAGGAATTATCTTTTGCGAAGAGAATCATTTTTATCATGATTAATTATCAAATATAATAATTAATCACAATAATGAGTAAATCAACAATTAGTATTTAAAAAGAACATAAATATCCCAAGGAATGTTTAACTTTGCTCAAAGTTTCATTAGCAATAGTTTCGGCTTTATCCTTACCTTCTTTTAATACTGAATCTAAATAATACTTATCAGTAATGATGCTATGATACTTTTCCTGAATTGGTGTTAGCGCTTCAATAGTCGTATCAGCTAGCAAAGGCTTGAATTGCCCCCACCCCATATCACGGCATTCTTGTAATACATCTTGCTTTGTTTTTCCAGATAAAAGTGTATATAAGTTTAATAAATTATTACATTCTGGACGATCGTTATTGTCAAATTCCAACCCTTTTGCAGAATCAGTTTTGCAACGTTTAATTTTTTTGTGTATTAAATCAGGTGGATCTAATAAATTAATTCTGCTTAAATCAGAAGAATCAGATTTTGACATTTTAGACCTCCCATCACTTAAGCTCATAACCCTTGCTCCTGAGTCTCTAATTAGAGGTTCAGGAATTTTAAAAACTGGATTTTCTAATGTAGAAAATTTGCTGTTAAATCTTGCTGCAATATCCCGAGTTAATTCTAAATGTTGCTTTTGATCTTCCCCAACAGGAACATAGCTTGCGTTGTACAATAGTATGTCTGCTGCCATTAATATAGGGTAATTTAACAAACCGACACTAACATTCTCACCCTGCTTAAGAGCTTTTTCTTTGAATTGAATCATTCTTTCTAACCAATTCAAAGGTGTGATGCAATTAAGCAACCAAACTAATTCACTATGGGCTGAAACATGAGATTGAACGAAGATTGTAGAGTCTTTTAAATTAATGCCACAGGCTAAATAAAGAGCTGCAATAGAGTATGTGTCTTCGATTAGGGTTTTTGGATCATGAGGAATAGTAATAGCATGAAGATCTACTACACAAAAGAAATTTTCGTATTTTTGTTGTAAATCCACCCAGTTACTAATTGCTCCTAAATAGTTCCCTAGATGTAGATTACCTGTAGGTTGTACTCCTGATAAGATACGTTGTTTAAGCATTAAAATAATAATGTAAATTAGTTATTATAATTTCTTTAAGATTATGACTGATTATGTAATCCATGTAAAAGAATTTATGCTGTATTTAGGTTAAATTATTTTTCTTGACTAATTAAAAATTTATATCGAGAGGATTGCAGACACTTAATTTACTATTGAATAATGAAATATAAAAAAATGTTGTTATCCTATTATTTAATACAACTGATCATTAATATGTTATTACATTAGGCAATAACAAAAATGAAGTCTTAACTTATCAATTTTTCTAAGATTAATTTTTATATTAATCTTTGTAAAGATCTAAAGCTATCAATGACTACTAATTATTCACTTTAATTGTGCCATTACTAAAAACATACATAAAAATTTCCTAATTCGAAGCTTAAAGTGTATGATTGTGTTTTAATAAAAACTTAATTTATATTATTATTATTTAGAGAGGTAAGAAACATTGTCTCGTAGTTATCTATTTACTTCTGAATCTGTTACTGAAGGTCATCCCGATAAAGTCTGTGACCAAATATCTGATACCATTATAGATACCCTACTTCATCATGATGATCAAAGCCGGGTAGCGGCCGAAGTGGTAGTAAACACGGGGTTAGTATTGATCACTGGAGAAATAACCTCTCAGGCTAATGTTAATTTTGTCGATTTAGCACGCAAGAAAATCGCGGAAATTGGATATACTGATGCTGATAACGGCTTCTCTGCTGATAGTTGTTCAGTTCTAATAGCTTTAGATCAACAATCAGCTGATATTGCGCAAGGAGTTACCCAAGCTCATGAACAACGTAAATCATCTAGCGATGATGATCTAGATAAAATTGGAGCAGGCGATCAAGGAATTATGTTTGGTTTTGCTTGCGACGAAACCCCGGAATTAATGCCTTTACCAATATCTTTAGCACATCGTTTTTCGCATCGTTTAGCTACCGTCAGAAAAACAGGTGATTTGTCATACTTGCGCCCTGATGGGAAAACGCAAGTATCTATAGTGTACGAAGATGGTATACCTGTAGGTATTGATACTATTCTTATCTCTACTCAACACGATGAAACTATTGGTTCGTTGACTAGTAATAATGATGTTCAAAACAAAATCAAATCTGATCTCTGGGACGCAGTAATTTTACCGGTACTTAAAGATTTTAATATTGAATCTTCTGAAAATACTCGTTTTTTAGTTAATCCTACTGGAAAATTTGTTATTGGTGGACCTCAAGGGGATGCAGGTTTAACTGGTCGTAAAATAATTGTGGATACTTACGGCGGCTACTCTCGCCATGGCGGAGGAGCTTTTTCTGGAAAAGATCCCACAAAAGTAGATCGTTCTGCAGCCTATGCTTGTCGTTATGTAGCTAAAAATATTGTAGCTGCAGGTTTAGCAAAAAAATGCGAGGTACAAGTTAGCTATGCTATTGGAGTAGCTCGTCCAGTCAGTATTTTTATAGATACATTTGGAACGAGTAAAGTAGATGAAATAAAATTATTAGAAATCATTAAAGAATTATTTGAATTACGTCCTGCAGGTATTATTCAAAATTTTAGATTGCGTCAACTACCTGCAGAGCGAAACGGCCGTTTTTATCAAGATACAGCAGTATATGGACATTTTGGAAGAGATGATCTGGATCTACCATGGGAATCAACTGATAAAGCGATGGTATTAAATCAAGCTTTCTCTATCAATGTCTAAAAATTTAGATTATGGTAACTATCTAATTCTTATTACTAATAAAAAGAATTAGATAGTTACCATAGTTCTTTTGACATGATGAAAGTTTTTGTATCTACGATAAGTAAACTAAGCGTTGATAGAGTTAAAGCTAAAAATAATTAAAATCATAGCTAGTAAATACTATCTGACTCGCTCATATGTACGGCAACATGTAAATGCATTTATATATGTTAGTCTTTTCGAAATAAAACTGGTATTTTTGTATTTTAAAAATACCAGTTTTGCAAATTTAAAGTCATGTAAGTTACCGTGAATTATTAAATGTTTTTACGTTTTGCAAATCTTAATTTTGCAGAACGAGAACGTCTATTATTATATTTTTCTTCTTGTTTTGGAATAATAGGTTTTTTAGTTATTACATCAAGTAAAGATGAATCACGGAAAGTATGCTTAACAATACGATCCTCAAGACTATGAAAACTAATAATTCCGATATTTCCTTGAGGTTTTAACCAAGAAGGCGACTGTTGAAGAAACTTTTCTAAAGAAGTAAGTTCATCATTAACTATAATACGTAGAGCTTGAAAGACTCTTGTAGCCGGATGAATGCGCCCATAACGATACTTCGGAGGAAAAACTTTAGAAATTGCTGAAGCTAAATCAGTAGTGGTAAAGAATGGACGGTTCTCTACGAGGTAACGAGCAATAGAGCGAGAACGTTTTTCTTCTCCATATTGATAAAAAATATTTGCTAAGGTTATCTCACTCCAATGATTAATTATTTCTTCAGCAGTGAGAGATTGTTCACGATTCATTCTCATATCCAAAGAAGCTTCATGACGAAAACTAAATCCTCTTTCTGGATTGTCTAATTGAGGAGAACTAACACCTAAATCGGCGATAATACCATCAAATTCTTCTATTTTTCCTGGATAATCTTTAAAATTTCCTGCCCATGTTTGAAAACGTTGCTTCATTGAAGAAGACATATTAGTTTTAGTATTTAAAATTGCATCGTCATCTAGATCAATGCCAATAACTTGAACGTTTGGAAAGGTACTCAATATTAAGTTGCTATGTCCTCCTCTTCCAAGAGTCGCATCTAAGTATATACCACCAGGTTTGATAGCTAAACCTTCTATAAGCTCCTGAGAGAGAACTGGTATATGAATATCAGAAAAAAAATGTCCTTCAATTGGTGTGAGATTTGTCATAACGAAATTTTTTTAGTAGTAATCAGGAACTTATAACACTCAAAATAATTCAAAAAAAAAAGAAATTCCGCGGAGATCCAGTTATCAATATAAATTTGACGGTTCAACGTATGGTATTTGTTCACTTTTGTTCTTTAAATTTGAACAGGATTTTGCCCCGTTTTTTTATGTCTAGTTTAATAACACTACTTGGTATTCTTTACGGATGTAGTTTAGTTTCAACTATTTCTCCCTCCTTTTCTCAGTCAATCATGAAGTTCAGTGATAAAGATATCACTAATTATGCTCAAATTGTTTTGAAAATTGAGGATCAACGCCAGATTGCTTATCAAAAAATTGAGGAAATAACAGAGGGTTTACCACAAGAAATTAGTTGTGATCAATCATACACTCTGAAACAGTTACCTAATCAAGCTCAAACTATAGCAGTTAAATTTTGCAATTTATCTAAAAAAATAGCTCAGGATAGTGGTTTATCTTCTAATAAGTTTAATAGCATAACTGAAAAAGCACAAAAAGATACAACTTTGAGAAAAAGAATTCAAAATGCTATGATTCGGGCTAGATTGCCTTAACTTAAAAGAAAAATAATAAACTATCAATATCAATTATTTTCGAAATATAAAAGAAAGTAAATTGTTTATATTCACAATCATAGTTTTTATGAATTATTTAAGATGTCAATTTTGAAAACATAAGAATCTAAGCTAAGATTTGTTTGATTAAAAACATATCTGAAGATATTAGTCTCCTGTTAAAAATTCTAATCTAATTATTTTTGATAAATACTATATAAATTTATTAAAAAATTTTAAATTTCAGCAATCTAATAAGATCTTATTATTAATAATAATTTTTTCGTAAGATTAATTAAGATTATATTTAGAGAATACATATTTAGGAAGAGTAAAGTTTACACTTATCACTGGTGTTACTGAAAAGCACTTTAATAGTAAAATAAAGTTGTGATTTTCCTAATCTAGATAACCCGTAGAGTGAGTAAGAATTGTATGACAAAGCGAACCTTTGGTGTCATTGGCTTAGCGGTGATGGGAGAAAACCTCGCCCTTAATGTTGAAAGTCGTGGTTTTCCAATTGCTGTCTATAACCGCACAGCAAGTAAAACAGAAGAATTCATGAAAACTCGGGCCCAGGGCAAAGATGTTAAAGCGGCCTATTCATTAGAAGAGTTTGTAAAAGTCTTAGAACAACCTCGTAAAATTTTAGTGATGGTTAAAGCAGGAAAACCTGTTGATGCTGTCATTGAAGATTTAAAACCCCTTTTAGATAAAGGAGATATGATTATTGATGGTGGTAATTCTCTTTATGAGGATACTGAACGTCGTACTCAATACTTAGAATCAACAGGACTTGGTTTTGTTGGTATGGGGGTTAGTGGTGGTGAAGAAGGCGCATTAAAGGGTCCTAGTCTCATGCCTGGAGGTACGAAAGCTGCTTATAAAGAATTAGAGCCTATTCTAACTAAAATTGCAGCACAAGTTGATGATGGTCCTTGTGTTACGTTTGTCGGGCCTGGTGGAGCTGGGCATTATGTCAAAATGGTTCATAATGGAATTGAATACGGGGATATGCAATTAATTGCAGAAGCCTATGACATAATGAAAAATGCTCTTGGACTTAGTAATCAAGAATTACATGAAGTATTTGCTAAATGGAATACTACTGATGAACTTAATTCTTTTTTAATTGAAATTACTGCAGATATATTTAAAAATATTGATCCAGAAAGCAATAAAGCACTTCTTGATTTAATTTTAGATTCTGCTGGGCAAAAAGGTACTGGACGTTGGACAATAGTGACCTCTTTAGAGCTGGGAGTCCCTATTCCTACAATGTACGCAGCAGTAAATGCGCGAGTAATGTCCTCCTATAAAGATGAAAGAATATCTGCTTCAAAACAATTAACTGGTTCTACTATTGAATTTAAAGGGAATGTCAGTGAATTTGTTGATAAAGTAAGAGATGCTCTTTATTGCTCTAAAATATGCTCATATGCTCAGGGGATGGCTTTAATCGCTAAAGCTTCTACCGAATACTATAACGGTGAGATAAGCCTACCAGAATCATCTCGTATTTGGAAGGGTGGTTGTATTATTCGAGCTGGCTTCTTAGACAAGATCAAGAAAGCTTTTGTTGATAATCCAAGCTTACCTAATTTACTTCTAGCTCCTGAATTTAAGCAAACTATATTGGATCGTCAAGATGCTTGGCGTGAAGTTCTTGTATTAGCTAGTCAAGCAGGAATACCAGTTCCAGCTTTTAGCGCTTCTTTAGACTATTTTGATAGCTATCGTCGTGCAAATTTACCTCAAAATTTAACTCAAGCACAACGAGATTATTTTGGAGCTCATACATACGAGCGTATTGATAAACCTAGAGGAGAATTTTTCCACACTGAGTGGGCTTCATAGTTCTTCCTTTAATATTGATTTACAAATAAAATCCCTTTTTATAAGTAGAAAGGGATTTTATTTGTAAATCAATACTGAATCACCATTCATCTTTGTCTAATTTTTTTTTATCTGTTGACTTTAGGTTATCCCTTAAAGGATTGATAATTTTTAAAATAGCATCTTCTACAAAATTTTTAAGAAACATATCTTGTTTATTTAATTGAAAATTTCTTTGTACCACCTCTTTGATACCTCCTTTTCCCCAACTCTGATTATTAGAAAAATATTCAACGAAGCTTTGTCCTGCAATACGCGTTAAATAAGCGACTGTAACACTTTGTAAAACTTTTCCGACAAGAAAACTCGATATATTTAATTGTAATATTTTCCCTAAAACTTCGACAGCTCCTTTGGTTATTTGCAGACCTATTAAAGTTTTACCTAAAGATAAAGCTAGTTCCTTCCCTTCATCACTACTTAGCTTACATTCGTAAACTTGACCAATTTCGACTATCATTTGCGTGTTAACTGCTGCTGTCGCTAACATGTCAAAAAAAGGTAATGGATTAACAAGTACAACACCTGCTGTCACCCATTGGTATTGATTTATAACTTTATTACTTTGCTTACCTCTTTGGCTATCAATAATTTGAGACGCTTCTTTCTCCAAGCGTTGGGACTTGGTAATAATATTTTTAGAAATCAGTTCTTGTCCTTCTGCTCGTAAAATTATTACGATTTTTCTAATTAAAGTATTGATACTAGGTGATAAGTCTACCTTTTGTATCATTTCTAATTGTCTATTTTGAGGATTTGCAGATATTAAGATTACGTCTTCTACGAAAAGAAGATTTGTTGTTTTATTTTTTAAACTATTTAGAATTTTAATTCTATCTTTTTGAGAATAAAGATCTATTTTATTAAAAATTAATAATACTTTTTTACCAAGGCTATTAATAAATTTTAAAAATTGATATTCAGATTGGGATAAGTCATTATCTACGATAAATAGTAATAAATCTGATTGCAAGGATAATTGTTTTGCTAACTTTCCTCTTTTTTCCCCCTTTAATCCCATTTCTAAAATACCAGGAGTATCTGTGATTAAAACTTTACTAGATAGTCCTTTCAACTTAATACGATAACTTACCCCAATTTTAGTTGTTCCCATCGAAGAATTAACTTGACCTATTACTTCACCAACCAAAGAATTTATAAGAGACGTTTTGCCTACGGAGCCTTTGCCAAAGAGAATGACTTTAAATTCTTGTCTATCCAGATCATCTATTATTTCTTTAGAGCGTTTTAGTAAAGACTGTTTTAGAGCCTTATTTTTAATATTTTTTACACGATCAATAATAAGTTTTACATCTTGTAAAGAAATTTTTTTTCTATTTGTGAATTTAGATAAATAATTTTCCTTATATTTTGAATCAAATTTTCTGGCAAATAGTTTGTTATAGTAAAATGCCCAAGTATAGATTAAAAATCCTGATATTCCTGTTATTAAAAATATTAAAATATTAGCTAATAAGGGAGCAGTAAAAGAAATTTGTATATAAAGTTGATAAATAGAATTAACTAACCAGATAATTAATCCAAGAATTAAACTTAACCCAAAAATTAAGATAATCAAACGATAAAAAGGCATAAAAAATATATTGGTTCGCTAGTAGTAAAGTGAACTAAATTATATAAAATTGGATATAACTTAAAATGTGTTACTAAATAATACTTTGAGTTAAAACTTACAATCCCTAAGTATCAAGATAATTTGATTTTTTAAGATCTTAAATTGTAAGTAATTATAATTTATCGTAAAGCTTTAGTTACACTGAATGATTTCTAAACTGATGAAAACTAAAAATAAAATCGTACAATTTCAAGTGATTACTGTAAACAAAATAATTGATTTAAAAATTAATTCATACTTATTATTAACACATAACTTATAAATTTTAATGTAATTAACCATGCAATGAAATAACAGTATAAAGTAGCTCTGAAAATTACATCTTCTTCCTTTTTAAATTACATCAGTCTTTTTTTCTAATTTATTAATTAGATGCATTTTTAACAAACTCAATTAATTTAATGAAAACTGCTACTTAAAAGTTATATTACAATCTGACTAATATTTAAAATTAGTTGAAAAATATACAAACTTTATAAATATGACTCAATCAAGATTAATATCAGTTGGAATCGTTGGTGCTTCTGGATATGGAGGAATGCAATTAGTTAAGCTTTTACAAGAACATCCCTTAGTTGAAATTGTTTACTTAGGTGGAAAAGAAAGCGCTGGAAAATCTTATGCTGAGGTATATCCGCATTTAGGACATAAAATTAACTTGATAATAGAGCCTATTGATATTGATTTAATTATTGCTCGTTGTGAAGTCGTTTTTCTAGGCTTACCTAATGGCTATACTTGTGATATTGCCCCAAAATTACTTTCTAAAGGATGTAAAGTTTTTGATTTATCAGCAGATTACCGGTTTAAAAATTTACAAGTTTACAGCTATTGGTACAATAAAAAACGCAACGATATAGAAACTGCAAATTCTGCTGTTTATGGGCTGCCAGAACTATATCGTACTGATATTCAATCAACCTCATTAATTGGCTGCCCTGGATGTTATCCTACCGCTAGCTTATTAGCTTTATCACCTCTTTTAAAGCAAGGTTTAATACTTCCAGAAACCATTATCATTGATGCAAAATCAGGCACTTCTGGAGGAGGCAGGCAAGCTAAAATGAACTTATTACTTGCTGAAGCAGAAGGATCACTCGGTACATATAATGTTGTCAGACATCGTCATACACCAGAAATAGAGCAAATTTGTTGTGACTTGACAGGTCATGAAGTTAAAATTCAATTTACTCCTTATTTGGTACCTATGGTTAGAGGAATACTTTCAACTGTTTATGCAAGCCTTAGAGATCCAGGATTAATACGTGATGATTTATTAACTATTTACAATGCTTTTTATCGTTCTTCTCCTTTTATAAAGGTATTACCTAAAGGAGTTTACCCTCAAACAAAATGGGCTTCTGGAACAAATCTTTGTTACCTTGGACTTGAAACCGATCCACGTACAGGTCGAGTAATTGTTTTTTCTGCAATCGATAATCTTATTAAAGGACAAGCTGGTCAAGCAATACAATGTCTCAATATTATGATGGGATGGGACGAGACTCTTGGGTTACCTCAATTATGTTTTTATCCGTAGAAATAACTTAAAAACATTTATAGAATTTAATTACATATTTTATTTTAATAACAATATAAGCTGTGTAGTAGAGAAGAATTTAATTTATTATTATTTTATCAGTATTGTTTATACTAAAAACTATCGTATAAAGAAACTACGGATTTGATTTAGAATGATATTTTTCCCAATCCAAGCCTATAACAATTGTAATATCAGAAGCTAAGTTTCCAGTACTTTCTACAAGAACTTCACCTATTCCCAAATCTATCCTTAACGCTGCAGCTCCTATGCTATCTCCATTTTGCGCTATTATGCGCGTCTTAGAAAGATTTTCTGGCCATTGATGACTAATAAAAGTACGTTGGTACCCAGCATTTTTCAAGAAATCAACCACTTGTTGACCTAATTCAGGATTTTTAGTACTGTTCTGTACTGCTATTCTTAAGCTATTTGGTGCTGCTTCTTTTATACCTAAGTTAGGTACACCATAGTCGAAATATGTTGCAACCATATTTTTAATTTGATTATGGTCTGGCAACCAGTAACTCACTTTATGTTTACCATTTCCGTTAAAATTACCAGGAAGCATTAACATCTGTACGTTAGAACGTTGTATCTGAGACGCAAAACCAGATAAAGCTACTAACTCCTCAACAGTTAAATTAGTATCGATATAAGAATTAATAATTGACAATATTTCAGGTATTCTTAGTAGATTTTTAGGTTTTAGTGCTTGTTCAACTAAAGCTCTCATGAATATCTGTTGACGTTGAACTCTCCCAATATCACCATAACGATCATAACGGAAACGTAGAAAGGAAACAGCTTTTTGCCCATCTATATGTTGTTCGCCTTCCTTAATATTAATATAGAGATGTTGACTATGATCAGTGTATTTCATGTTTTTAGGAACATAAATTTTCACTCCTCCTAGAGCGTCAATTACTTTTTCAACTCCTTGTATATTGAATCTAACATAACGGTTTATTGGGACTCCACCTAATAAATTACTAATAGTTTCTGCAGCAAGAGAAGGACCACCATAATAATTAGCTTCATTTATTTTTCTAATTTCATGCTTAATAATTGCTTGAGTATCTCTAGGAATAGATAAGATACTTAACTTTCTAGTTATAGGATCAAATCTAGCGAGAACAACAGTATCAGATAAGCCTTTAAAAGAGTTGACTAAAGCATGATGTCCTAAGTTTTTTGTTGCTTTCTTATCATTTATTTCGGATGTTAAAACTTTCGTACCTAAAATGAGGACATTAACAGGACGACTTAATTTTGGAAGTCGTAAATTGGTATAAGAAATAGTTTCATTTTGGCTAAAAGCTTTTTCTTGATTTTCAGTTAAAGAACTTCTTTGCAAAGGCTTTGATGATAAAGAAATAGCTACTAGCACTCCAATAGTAGTTGACATGATGCTAACTATTATTAGTCCTAAGCTCATACGTGACCATTTGATATTTTCTCCTTTATTTTCAATAGAAGATTTCTGATTAAATAAATTATTAGGATTTTTTTTCTTAAATGACACAGCTTTCTTTACACCTTAAGTATCTTAAATATATTTTAAAACTTTTTTCTTAACACAATTTCAACTGTTTTTATGAGTCATAATAAACTTTCATGACAGTTATTGAAAGAACGAGAAAATAATCAAACTTCGCTTTAATTATTTTTTTTATCTAATTCGATATTCAAAGGTAATTTAACCTTAACTTAAATAGATTAAAAATGAATGCATAATATGCATAACTGATTCTGATTAAATTAAATATTTCTTTATGTAAATGTCTCTAAGGTATAAATAAAGGGTAATTAATTTATATCTTAAAACTAATATAAGATACTTTTTAGTCTAATTTAATTTAGCTAAACAAATATAATGATACTACTCTGGAGTATGTGCAATAAAGATTATTTTTTTATAATAAGTTTTAATTAAATAGTTAGATAAAACAACATTCATTATTTCAAATAAAACCCTCTAATATCCTTAGAGGGTTTTATTTGAATAACACAATAGATATGTTAATTATCCTAAAAGCATTTTGGCTTTAGCAATAACATTTTCAATGGTAAAACCAAATTTTTCCATACATACTTTACCAGGAGCAGAAGCACCAAAAGAATCAATACTAATGGTATCTCCCTCAGTACCTACATACTTTGTCCATCCTAAGCTAATACCTGCTTCTACAGACAATCTCTTTGTTACAGCTTTAGGCAGCACAGACTCTTTGTAAGCTGCATTTTGTGCTTCAAATTTTTCCCAACAAGGCATAGAAACCACTCGAACTTTTTTACTCATATTTGATAATTGTTCAGCAGCAGATACACACAAACTAACTTCAGAACCTGTTCCCATAAGAATAATATCAGGTTCACCATCGCAATCAAGTATGGTGTATGCTCCTTTATCAACTCCTTCTATAGAGGTTCCAGCCAAATTAGGTACGTTCTGACGAGTAAGTACTAGTAAAGTTGGTAAATTACTTTGTGCATTTTCAATCGCAATCTTATAAGCACCTGAACATTCATTCCCATCAGCAGGCCTTATAACTGTTAGAGTTGGAATTGCGCGTAAAGACATTACAGTTTCTACTGGTTGATGAGTAGGCCCATCTTCTCCTTGTCCAATAGAATCATGAGTCGTTACCCAAATTACTCCTGCTTGAGATAAAGCAGATAGCCTTATAGAAGCTCTTACGTAATCAGTAAAAATTAAAAATGTAGCACAATAAGGTATCAAACCAGAGTTATGGAGTGCTATTCCATTACAGATAGCTCCCATAGCATGCTCTCTGACCCCAAAATGAACATTACGATTCTCGTACTGTCCCTTCTGGAAATCTCCAGAATTTTTAAGTTCTGTTAAATTAGAATGAGTTAAATCTGCTGATCCTCCTAGTAACTCAGGTAATACAGGAGAAAGGTAATTCAACATATTAGCAGAATACTTACGAGTAGATAATCCAGCTTCTTCTGGAGTGAAACTTGGAAGTACCTGAGTCCAATTTTCAGGAAGTCTACCACTCATATAACGTTCAAATTCAGCAGCTTCTAGAGGATATTTTGCTTTGTAATCATTAAGAGTAAGATTCCATTGTGATTCATGATCTACACCTCTATCAATAGATTTGCCCATATGAGTGAGAACATTTTCAGGTATGACGAAAGGTTCATATTCCCAACCTAAATTTTGTCGAGTAAGTGCAATCTCCTCTGCACCTAAAGCAGCTCCATGAATTCCAGCAGTATTTTGTCTATTAGGAGAACCGTAGCCGATAGTAGTTGTGACCTTTATCATTGTAGGTTTATCGGTAACTTGCTTGGCTTTTTCAATAGCTTCAGCGATCGCCACTAAATCAGTATTACCATTTTCTACATGTAAAACATGCCATCCATAGGCCTCAAAACGTTTAGACACATCTTCTGTGAATGCTACATCAGTAGAACCATCAATAGAGATATGATTATCATCATAAAGGGCAATCAATTTCCCCAGTCCCCAATGTCCTGCAATAGAGCATGCTTCGCTGGCAACCCCTTCCATGTTACAACCATCACCTAAAATGACATAGGTATAGTGATCAACGATAGTAGCATCAGGCTTGTTAAACTTAGCTGCTAAATGTGCTTCTGCAAGAGCCAGCCCAACACCATTAGCGATGCCTTGCCCTAAAGGACCAGTAGTTACTTCAATACCATCAGTCTCAAAATTTTCAGGATGTCCAGGAGTTTTCGAACCCCACTGGCGAAATTCCTTAATATCGTCAATAGTTACACTGTCGTAGCCAGTTAAATAAAGCAAAGCATAGTGCAACATACTGCCATGTCCAGCAGACAGAATAAAACGGTCACGATTAAACCACTTTGGGTTCTTAGGATTAAACCGCATAAATTTATCCCATAAAACAAATGCCATTGGAGCTGCGCCCATTGGCAACCCTGGGTGACCTGATTTTGCTTTTTCAACAGCATCAACAGCTAAAAAACGAATAGAGTTAATACAAAGTTCTTCGAGCGACCGGGTAGCAGCAATCATAATTTTTTCTAAAATGAACTACAGTAATATAATGATTCAGCATGGAGTAGAAAACTTATCAGTTGTCAGCTACCCCAGATTTTGTCTTTATCATCCCACTCTAATGTAACGATGGGAAGACGTGGAATCAAAATCTTATTGAAATATTTACATTTTCTTCAGGATCAATAGCTTATCTACTATCTAGTCTTTAAGTATTATTAAAATTAAACACTATTTTCTCAACAATTCACATTCCATACATGAGTAATAATTGAAACTTATTGTAACTATCTAAACACTTTTATATTTATGTTGTTCTGCATTTACTTTGAAAGAAAAAAGTTAATTGCATACAAGTAAATTATCATACATTGTTTAATTTATCTAAAGTAGCTAAAATATGATATTCAAAAGTTCTTAGGAATTTTTAAATATCATATTTGATTTCATATTCTTAGACTACATTTAGTCACATATTTATCTCAATACACAACTTTAAATTACTTATATTTAATGTATTTCTGTTTTGTTATAGTAATTCATTTTTGATAAGATTAAAGCATCGCATAATAAGCATCATATATCTCTGCTAATCCTCTCTATGAAACCCTTAGTTCCTTTTTTGAAGGATTTGTAAAATAACCATATTAAAAAGTTTTCGAAATCATTATGGTATAAATTCGAAATATAAATATTTATGTAGGGTTGCAAGCAATCTCAAGGTTACGTTAAATTTAATTAGGTTTAGAATTATTTTTTGAGCATACTGTTGATACTAAACACAGCTTCTTGATACAAACACATATATCGCTAAATCGAGTCTTGATAACAAAGAGAAACCTTAACTTATGAAAATATCTTGGAGAATTCTACTACTCTGGACTTTACCTCTTCTAATGGTTTGCTTTTTTCTTTGGCAAGGTCAATTCCTTCCAGCCTCGGAGCAATTAGGAAATAGTGCAGCCAATAAACGTATAACTTACGGGCGTTTTTTAGAATATCTAGATACTAATCGTGTTGCTGGTGTAGATCTTTATGAAGGCGGACGCACGGCTATTGTAGAAATAGTAAATCCTGAATTAAAAGATCAAGTGCAACAATCACGAGTAGACTTGCCAACATACTCTCCTGGCCTAATAGCAAAAATACGTTCATCTCATATAAGAATAGAATCTCATCCAATTAGCAATGAAGGAGCTATATGGGGGTTTTTAGGAAACTTACTATTTCCTATTTTACTTATCGGATCACTATTTTTTCTTTTTCGTCGTTCCAGTAATTTACCGGGAGGACCTGGGCAAGCTATGAGCTTTGGTAAATCAAAAGCTCGTTTTCAGATGGAAGCAAAAACTGGCATTATGTTTCATGATGTAGCTGGTATTGATGAAGCAAAAGAAGAGCTACAAGAGGTCGTAACCTTTCTTAAAGAGCCAGAACGTTTCACTGCTGTAGGAGCAAAGATTCCTAAAGGAGTATTATTAGTTGGTCCTCCAGGAACTGGTAAAACTCTTTTAGCTAAAGCTATTGCCGGGGAAGCAGGAGTGCCTTTTTTTAGTATCTCTGGTTCTGAATTTGTAGAGATGTTTGTAGGTGTTGGTGCTTCTCGCGTCCGTGATTTATTTAAAAAAGCCAAAGAAAGTGCTCCTTGCCTAATTTTTATTGACGAGATAGATGCTGTTGGCCGTCAAAGAGGTGCTGGGATTGGTGGCGGAAACGATGAAAGAGAACAAACTCTTAACCAACTATTAACAGAAATGGATGGTTTTGAAGGGAATACAGGAATAATAATTATTGCTGCTACTAATCGTCCAGATGTTTTAGATTCTGCTTTGATGAGACCTGGACGTTTTGATAGACAAGTTATGGTTGATGCACCTGATTTTAAAGGTAGAGTTGAAATTTTAGAAGTTCATGCTCGTAACAAAAAATTAGCTGATGATGTTTCTCTTAAATCTGTTGCAAGAAGGACTCCTGGCTTTAGCGGAGCAGATCTTGCTAATCTGTTAAACGAAGCCGCGATACTTACTGCCCGTCGTCGTAAAGAAGCCATAACAACTTTAGAAATAGATGATTCGATTGATCGTATTGTCGCCGGTATGGAGGGAACTCCACTAGTTGATAGCAAGAGTAAACGTTTAATTGCTTATCATGAAGTTGGTCACGCAATTGTTGGTACTTTAGTAAAAGATCACGATCCAGTACAAAAAGTTACTTTAATTCCTCGTGGTCAAGCTCGTGGATTAACTTGGTTTACGCCTAATGAAGAACAAGGACTGATAACCAAGACACAATTAATCGCTCGTATAGCAGGTGCTTTAGGAGGACGTGCAGCTGAAGAAGAGGTCTTTGGATATGATGAGGTTACAACTGGCGCCGGAAGCGATTTGCAGCAAGTTTCTGACGTTGCCCGCCAAATGGTAACTCGTTTTGGAATGAGTGATTTAGGACCTTTATCCTTAGAGAATTCTTCTAGCGAAGTTTTTCTAGGAGGGGGACTAATGAATCGGGCTGAATATTCTGAAGAAGTTGCCATGAAAATTGATAATCAAGTGCGTACTTTGGCAAAACAAAGTCATGAGATAGCCAAAAAACTCATCAGAGATAATCGTGAAGTAATTGATCGTCTTGTAGAATTACTCATTGAAAAAGAAACAATCGATGGTGAAGAGTTACGAAAAATTGTAGCTGAATATACTTACATACCTGAAAAAGAGCAATTTATATCATAGTTATAATGTGCTCACCCAATTTAGACGCTTAAATGCGTCTTTTTTATTGATTTTTTAAATTCAAAATGGAATATATGAACAAAGATAGGTAATATTGTTAGAGTGTAGCTAAGCGTTTGCTTAATATCTTAACTCTACGTTTGGCAATTTTATTATTTAAATCGCTTTTTAAAGTTTGTTCGTATGTTTCAACAGCTTTTTCTATCATTTGCTTTTTCTCATAGGCATTAGCCAAATTATTTAGTGCAATTATGTATTGAGGATGAAGTTTAATTGCATTTTTGTAGTTACGAATTGCTAAATCTATCTGTTCTTGAGATAGATAAGAAAAACCTAATGCGTTGTATATTAAAGCCTGATTTTCTGGCTCTAAATTCTTACCTATTTCAAGACCTTTGTTAAATAAATTAGTTGCTTGAATATATAATTTTTTATTGAGATATAAACTTCCTAATTCATAATATTCTTGAGCTGAACCTTTTTCTTTTTGTAGTTTTTTCTGCAATTTGTAGAATTGTTTCTCAGTACGAGTAGTTCTTATGGTTTGTATAGAGACAAAAAAAACTAACGTTCCTAGGAGCAAAACAACGCCTGACAAGTAAATAGTTGGTAGAAGTTCATTCATTATTTTTATACTTAATAATTTTTATACTTAATATATGACTATTGAATTATAGTGTTTTTCAACTGAAAAGATAACTTTTCTAAGGAAGACCCCAATACTTAATTCGTTGATCTAACCAGCCAGATATTTTTAGACGATAAATTGATTGATTAATAATATTTCGTAGATCAGAGGATTTTAATCCTTTTGGGATTCCAATTCCTAAGCTTTTTGAAGAAAGTCTTAGAGATAGTGTATGGTATTGCGGATATTCCTGAATCCATCCTGTTAAAATACTATTGTCTGCGGCAAAAGCATCTACTTTTTGGCTTTCCATCAATTTAAAGGCTTCTTGATAAGAATCAACACCAACTAAGTTTGTTTTCGGAAAGTTGGAACGAATAACAGAGATAGTATCAGAATGATTAATTACTGCTATTGTCGAATTAAATAAATCCGATGAATCTTTTATTTGATGTTTCTTTGTAATAATTCCTGTACTATCTAGATAATAATAAGAACTAAAATTAATTAAACGAGAACGAAAAGAATCAATTGTCATTCTTGCAATTACTATATCTACCTCACCATCAATGACTGTTTGTAAACGCTCTTGATTATTTACAAACTTAAAAAGTATTGCATTAGAATCACCTAAAATATCTTTAGCTAATTGCTTTGCTAAATCAATTTCTAATCCCTCTAGTTGATTTTTACTATTAAGGAAGCCTAAAGGACGAGTATTATTTTTTACAGCAATAATTATTTTTTTTCTTTCTCTAATTTCTTCTAAACTAGCAGAAAGAACAATATTATGATTTAGAACTAATGCAAAACTAACAATAAAAGTTAAAAATAGTTTATACATTTTTAGAGAATTAAACATTAGTATCTTTACTTAAAAGAACAAATTACATTGTAAAAATTGATATTATTTAAAATAATTAATTTTTTTGATATCAAAAATAACAATGTATTTTTAATAAAGAAAAGTTATTTTTACATAAAAAATAGTATGGTCGATAATAAAAGCAAGATCCAGCATTATATTAAAAATAATTGTTTGAATCTTGTATATTACGCAAGTAAAAAGGTTTTTATTTGAAGGGTAATTTTTTTACTAAAAAAATCAGTCTAAAATTATAAATTAGAAAAGATAATGATTTTTATCGCTTATTAGTATGATTTTGAAGTTCTGACGTAATTTCCATAGAACTAAATTGTAACCTTTCTAAATCAAATAAAGACATTGATTCTATACCAAAAGCAGCAATACCCATACTTACTAAGCCTGTAGCTACAGCACCCATAGCTACAGTACCGAAAGAAATAAGCCCCATGGGAACAATCCCTATAGCAATAATTCCCATAGGTGCTATTCCAATGGAAATATAACCAGTAGGACTAATACCAATAGAAATTAATTTATTTTTTTTTGTTCCACATTCTCCCATTGATTGAACATCAACGATTTTTTCTGCTCTTAATTTAGACATCATAAATCTACTATAATAAAAAAATTTATCACGTCATATTCTACTTATAAATATACAAAGTCGTCAAAAGACACTACATAAAACTTATTGAGCAATATATATTTTTCAGAATTATTATAAATGGTCTTATCCTATAAAAGAGAAGAAAGTTAGAAATAATTATCTTGCTAAAAAGTCTATAATTAGAAAAAATAAAATTTTTCTATAATTTAATTGCTATAAGCATTATTAGTAATATTTAAAATGATTAGATCAGGAAGAACAATTGCAGCGATTGCAACAGCAGTAGTTCCAGAAGAAGGAAGTGTTGGCATAGTACGTCTATCAGGAGACAAAGCTTATGCTATTGCAAAAAAAATATTTATAGCTCCTGGAAAGCAACAATGGGAATCTCATAAAGTTCTTTATGGTTACATTCATTCATCAAAAGATTCGCGAATTATTGACGAAGCTTTACTTATATTGATGTTAGCTCCTCGTTCTTATACTCGCGAAGACATTGTAGAATTTCATTGTCATGGAGGAATAATAGTAGTTCAGCAAGTTTTACAGTTATGTATAAAAGAAGGAGCTATCCTGGCAGAACATGGTGAATTTACATTAAGAGCTTTTCTTAACGGCAGAATAGATTTAACTCAAGCTGAAAGTATTTCGGAAATAGTAGGAGCAAAATCACCGTTAGCTTCTCAAATAGCAATGGCAGGAATACAAGGAAAATTATCTAACCCTATTAAAAATTTGCGCCTTGACTGTTTGGAATTACTTTCTGAAATTGAATCAAGGATAGACTTTGAAGAAGATTTACCACCACTAAGTCAAGTCGTGATTTTGCAAAAAATCCAAGACTTCTTACATAGAGTCAAAAAACTATTATCTACTTCTAAAACTGGAGAGCTTTTGCGGAGTGGGCTAAAAATTGCTATCTTAGGCCGTCCTAACGTAGGTAAATCTAGTCTTTTAAATTCTTGGAGTCGAAGTAATAAAGCCATTGTAACTGACCTGCCAGGTACAACTAGAGACATTGTAGAATCAAATCTAATAATTAAAAATATACCTATAAAAGTATTAGATACAGCTGGAATTAGACATACAGATAACCAGATAGAAAAAATTGGTGTTCAGCGTACACATCTTGCTGCGAATCAAGCTGATTTAATATTATTAACGATTGATGCTCAAATAGGTTGGACTGAAGAAGAAACAGAAATTTATAAAAAAATCAAGCATCTTCCAATAATATTAATAGTTAATAAGATTGATCTTAACGTTCCTGATTTATCTATAATTCCATCTGAAATTCAAGAAGTTATTAAAATTTCCGCTATACAAAATTTAGGAATTGACTCGATTGAAGAAGCCATTTTAAACTTTATCTATAAAAAAAACCTAATAGCAAAAAATGTTGATTTTACTATTAACCAAAGACAATTAGAGATATTAATACGTGTTAAAATAGCTTTTGAGGACATTATAAAGACAATCAACAATGAACTTCCGCTAGATTTTATAACAATTGATTTACGATCTGCTATTAAAATATTAGGAGAAATTACAGGAGACGAGGTAACAGAATCTTTGCTAAGTAAGATTTTTAGTACATTCTGTATTGGTAAATAATATAAATTTCAAAAACTTTAAAATATCCTATATTGTTAATATATAGGATATTTTTTTCAAGAGCTATCTTTTTTAAACCTTCAAGCCTATATTTTTTATTACAAATAGTTTATGCTTTGTAGTTCTTGATTTATTTTTTCTTTTTCTAACTCATATCCAATCAATACCAACTTAGTTTCTTTTAGTTCATCAGAATTCCAAAAGCGGTCGTAGAAAGTATTAAAACGATTACCTACTCCTTGTAAAACTAAACGCATAGGCTTATCAACAACATGAACAAATCCTTTAATACGGTAAATTTCATAGTTTTCAACTAATTTAGATAATATTTTGATTAATGCTTTTGGTTCACATTCTCCAGGAAGAGTAATTGTAATTGCATTGATATTGTCATCATGATGATGGTGTTCATCATCATGATGAGATCGACTATCTAGATGTTCTTCTACAGAAGCATTAAACCCCAATAAAACATCTATATTGATTTGACCTTCATAACATGAAACTACTTTCACACCATTTCTTAGTTTATTTGATAGCCAATTTTTTATATCCGACAATTCTTTTTGGCCTACTAAATCACACTTAGTTAGTAAAACCAGATCTGCACAAGCTAATTGATCTTGAAATAATTCTTCAATAGGGGTTTCATGCTCTATGCTGTAATTTTGTTCCTTCTGGGCGATTAAATAATCTAAATTATTTGTAAATTTACCAGAAATTAATGCTTCACAATCTACTACAGTTACTACACCATCAACTGTGGCACTGCTGCGAATTTCCGGCCAATTAAAAGCTTGAATCAAAGGCGTGGGTAAAGCTAAACCAGAAGTCTCTATAAAAATACAATCCAATGATTCTCGACGTTCTAAAAGTTTTTCAATACTAGGATAAAACTCTTCTTGGACTGTACAACATAAACATCCATTTCTAAGCTCTATGATATTGTCTTCAGGATTTTCATTATCTTCACAAATCTGGCAATTTTTTAGTATTTCTCCATCAACTCCTATTTCTCCAAACTCATTTACTAAAACAGCAATACGATAATTTATATTGTTCTGCAATAAATGTCGAATTATAGTGGTTTTTCCAGAGCCAAGAAATCCCGTTATTATTGTGACTGGTATTTTATGCATTAATTAATATCAATAATTTTCTTATGAATTTTATTTTAACTAAAGATATAATAAATAGTTTTGTTACTTAACATATCGAATAAATGGTAATTAAAAAAGTCTTTTCTAAGTTACGAGTTAGTTATTTGATATATTGAGATTTTTAATTAAAATTATCTTTAAGTTCTCTAATCTTTTGAAATACTTTTACAGGATCATTTATTCCCATTATTTCTTGTAGAGATTGAGAATCACACCTTAAAAAAGGATTTGTTTCTTTTTCTTCTTTTAAAAAAGATGGAATAGTTGCTTTATTATTCTTACGAGTACTGATTGCTTTATTATATCGAAGAAGTAAATTATGATTATTTTTCTCAATAGTTAAAGCAAATTTAAGATTATTCAAAGTGTATTCATGAGAACACCAAACACGAGTTGTATCTGGTAAGTTCCTTAACTTCATTAAAGATTTATACATTTGGCTAGCAGTTCCTTCAAACAGTCGCCCACATCCTGATGCAAACAAGGTATCGCCACAAAATAATTCTCCTATTTTTTGATTAGAACTTGGAGGAAAATAATACGCGATATGACCATTGGTATGACCAGGAATAAAAAATATTTCAGCATTTTTACCAGCAAAATTAAATTGATCGCCTTCTTTCAAATAATGATTTTGTCCTGGAATTCTTCCTTTATCCTGTTCGCTTCCATAAACAGATATATGAGGAAAATGTTCTATTAATTTCTTATTTGCTCCTATATGATCTTGATGATGATGCGTATTTAAAATTGCTGTTAATCTTATTCCTAATTTGTTTAAACAATTAATGATCACATCATATTCAGCCGGATCTACAACAACAGCAGTTTTGTTTTTAAAGTTATGTAGTAAAAAAATATAATTATCTGATAAAGCTGGCAAAAACCTAACATACATAATGATATTTATTCCTAAAGTCTCACAAAAAAAATTATTGATTAAAGTAAAAATAATGCACAAAACAAAAACATTCAATATAGATTTAGAAAATTTAAGTAATATTTTTGCCTAATGACTTAATAATAATTGATACTTAAATTTTTTAGCAATCAAACTTCTATTATTTCTATACTAAAAGTATCATAAGATAATATTTAACTTGTATTAAGTAATTTAGCTTTTTTGTTATAAATGAAAGTCCCTGAATTTACTCAAAAACTTCGTCAGCTTACAATCATTAATATTCAAAGCAATTGGTTTACCACTTCAAAAAAAGTAACAACCGATATAATTGAATCGACTGACTTAAGCTTAATGAAGACTAATGAAAAAGAATATTTAATTTGGAATGCAGGTAGCAAAACAACATGGCTAATCCAGGAAATTACCGTCCAAAAATTTTTGAACGGATATTCTTTACAAGGATTTTCTCTAAGACTATCGTTAACTTGGTGGGCAGAGAAAGCTCAAATATTTATTAACAAGCAATTAGTACAAGTCGGTGATTTGTTTGACTCCTCAGCAAGAATTTTATTAACACCTTCGGTTGAAAAAGAACAAAAAATAATTATTTCTTTATGCTTAACTAGTCCAAGTCATGATGTTGGGGCATTAATGAAATCAAAACTTATTTATGAAAATAATGATCATTTAGGTGACCCAGGATTTTTTGCTGACGAGATAGATATACTTTATAAATATTTATGTGCATTCAAACCTAGTGAAATAGAATTTTTAGAGAAGAAGATTAATAAATTCGATTGGAATAATATTAGTAGCCCTAAGTGTTTTAGTAATCAAATACATAAAATACGTCAAGAGCTAATGTTGTTTAGTGATGATATTAAAAAACGTAACTTTAATATTCTCGGACATGCACACTTAGATATTGCTTGGTTATGGACAATTAATGAAACTTGGGAAATAGGCAAACGAACTTTTCAATCAGTCATTAATTTACAAAAAGACTTTAAAAATTTAACGTTTTGTCATACTTCTCCTGCTCTTTATGAATGGATTGAAAAAAAACAACCTGATCTTTTTCAAGAAATTGTAGCGCAATCCAAGAAAGGTAAATGGGAAGTACTAGGAGGGATGTGGATCGAACCAGAAGTTAATTTAATATCTGGAGAGTCTCTCGTAAGACAAATTTTATATGGGCAAAACTATATCAAAGAAAAATTTGGGGAAATTACTAAAATTGCTTGGTTACCAGATAGTTTTGGATTCTGTTTGCAATTACCACAAATCTTCAAACTAGGTGGAATAGACTATTTCGTTACTGGAAAGCTACATTGGGGACGTACCGTAAAATTTCCTCATAGTATCTTTTGGTGGAAATCTCTCGATGGTACAAAAATATTAACACTAATGTCTCCGCCAAACACAGAAGGTGTTATGAATACTAATCCTATAGTTATGACAGACTATAGTATTAAATGGGAAAAAGAAACTCAGCTAAAAGAAATCTTTTGGGTTCCAGGCATAGGAGATCATGGTGGTGGACCAACACGTGATATGTTGAAGGTCGCTAATCGTTGGGACAAATCTCCCTTCTTCCCTAAGGTTGATTTTATTACTGCTAAGCAGTATTTAGATAAAATCTTTAGTGTCATAAAGGACAAACTAAATATACCGATTTGGGATGATGAATTGTATTTAGATTTGCATCGTGGTTGTTACACAACTCATGCGGATCAAAAATATCTTAACCGTCGTACCGAAGAATTATTGTATAAAGCAGAACTTTGGACATCTATTAGTTCTATTATTAATAATAAATTTGTAAATAATAATATTAGAAATAGTATAAAGTCTGTATGGAAACAAGTTTTACTAAACCAGTTCCATGATATATTGCCAGGAACTTCTACAACAGACGTATTTATAGAAGCTAATAAAGGATGGAAAAAAACAAAGTTAATTGCAGATAAAATTTTAAATAATGCCCTCAGAAACATCATATCTCATATAAAATATCCACGAGCTCCATATCTTCATGCTAAACCAATTGTTATTTTTAATCATTTAAGTTGGGAAAGATCTGAGGTCGTTGAAATTAATTCACAAGATAATAAGTATGAAGTTTTCAACCTCGATAATATTCAGTTATCAAGCCAATTATCACATGATAATAAGTTATTGTTTTATGCTGATAGTATTCCATCTCTCGGATACCGAGTCTTTTGGATAGTTCCTTCTAATAATTTAAAGTACACTAACAAAAAAGTAATAAATAAAACTAATTCTGACTTTATTTTAGAAAATAGCTTTTTAATAGTAAAGATTAGCGAAAAAACCGGAAATATTATGATGATTTATGACAAAGTAAACCATCGTAATATTTTGAAAGCAGAAAGCAATAAACTGGAAAGCTTTCAAGACAGAGGACAGTACTGGGATGCTTGGAATATTGATCCAGAATATAAGAATTATCTCTTACCTGATGCGATATTAAAGTCTATTGAAGTTTTAGAAGAAGGTCCTATTCAATGGAAAATCAGAGTTGTTAAAGAGATCGGGAAATCTAAGTTTGTTCAAGATTACATATTACAAGTTAATTCTTCTATTGTAAAAATTAAAACTACTGTTGATTGGAAAGAAACATATGTTTTGGTCAAAGCTTCTTTCTATTTAAATATTACAAGTGATTGCACTAGTTATGAAATTCCTTTTGGTTCTATCAAGAGAACAAACTTACATACAACAGCTTATGAAAAGGCAAAATGGGAAGTCCCAAGTTTGAGATGGGCTGATATTACTGACAATAATGATAACTATGGAGTTAGTTTATTGAACGATTGTAAATATGGTTATGATAGCGAACACGACTTGCTTAGATTAACTTTGTTGAAAAGTCCTCAATGGCCTGATCCTAATTGTGACAAAGGAATTCATCAATTCAGTTATGCTATTTACCCTCACAAAGGAACTACAAAAGAAGCCAAAACTGTTCATAAAGCATATGAACTTAATATACCATTACAAGTAATTAAGGTTAGTAATGAATGTATAGGTGAAACTAAGTTACCTCCTGTTTTTTCAGGAATAAGTACTAATGATAATTTAATCGTATCTGCATTTAAGCCTTCAGAAGATAAAAAATATACCTACATACTAAGATTCTATGAGTCTGAAGGAGAAAAAACCAATATAGACTTTAAGAGTGATCTAGGTTTTGTTTTAGACAAAAAAGTTAACTTATTAGAACAAGAAATTCAGCAAGATCAGGATTATATTAAGCCTTGGGAAATTGCAAGTTTCATGCTTGTAGATAAAATTTAATACACCTAAGGATATAGTACTTATTTTCATCAGTTAATATAAAATATTAATGACTATTGTCACTTAACCAAGTAATTGCTGTTCTTAATAATTCTTCTGTATTTATTTGCTTTGATAGAAACTGATTATTTTTTAAGTAAACAGTCACCCTGTCTACTCCTTCTCGATCATAACCTAATAACAATAAGCTTGATGTAATATCTTCTAAAGTATTTTCAGATGAATTGCAAGAATGCAATTCTACTTTTATTTCAAATGCCTCTATCAATTTTAATAATTTACTATTTAATTCTAAAATTATTCTTTCAGCCGTTTTTTTACCTACGCCAGGAGATTCAGATAACATTTTGACATTACCCGAACACACTGCCTTTATTAATTTTTCTGAACCCAATGTGTTAAGTAAAGTAATTGATAGCTGCGCTCCAATACCATTAATATTTATGAGTTGTCGAAAAAGCTCTTGCTCTAATTTATTAATAAATCCATATAAAATCTGAGAATCTTCTCGTGTCTGTAAATGTATAAACACTTGAATATAATCTGATTTTTTATTAGATAATTTTTCTTCTAACTTGGAAGTGATTTGTATTTCATATCCTATCTGATTAACCTCCATAATTAGAACTATTTTATTTTTGGTATCTTTTAGGATTTCAACAAAACTTCCTTTAAAATAGTTAATCACAAGCTTTTTATATATGTTTAGATTAACAATAAAATTGTTAAGACATTATCTATTATCAAATAATATCTTAGCAATAATCTTTTGTCCACAGCTCATTTCATACGTTAGATGATATTTTTTGCAAAGTGATATCAATTATAAAAACGTATTTTTTCTTAATCAAAATAGCTATTTTTTGAAGTGACTATTAAGTCTAATTTATACGTCATATATTGCAGAAAAGAATTATTAATATCTTTAGAGTAAGTACATTTAAATCTTAAATGCAAAGTTTTCGCTTTTTTATAAATTAATTAAAAAATTTTGTTTTCTAATTAAACTAGTTTTTATTAAAACTTTATCTAAAAAAGTTTGTTTACAATATCGACTTAATCTTAATAATTGTTAAGCTTATTTTTCAGAGCACAGGTCTAACCTTTATTATTTATGATGGATGTAATACTTTTGAATGTTTTGCTTGAAATTAATTAAAACGAGCATGTCAAATGTGACTATATAGATAAGACAATTCGTTTTATCCATACAGCACCACATTCTCTAGAAAAAATCTGAAAGTTTATAAATGTTTATTGTCGAGAGAGAAGAACCCTCATGGCAAAAGGTACTGAGGCGAGAGCTAAGGTTATAGTAGATACCGATCCAGTGCCCACCTCTTTTGAAAAGTGGGGTGAGCCAGGACATTTTGATCGCACTTTAGTTCGAGGTCCCAAAACTACTACTTGGATTTGGAACCTTCATGCTAATGCACACGATTTTGATAGCCAAACTGATGATTTAGAAGATGTTTCGCGCAAAATTTTTAGCGCACACTTTGGTCATCTATCTGTTATTTTTGTTTGGTTGAGCGGCATGTTTTTTCATGGCGCAAAATTTTCTAATTACGAAGCGTGGTTAACTAACCCAACACTTATCAAACCTAGCGCTCAAGTTGTTTGGCCAGTCGTAGGTCAAGGAATTTTAAATGGAGACATGGGCGGTGGTTTTCATGGTATCCAGATCACCTCTGGTCTGTTTTATCTATGGAGATCTTCAGGTTATACAAATAGTTATCAACTTTATGCTACTGCTATTGGCGCTCTAGTCATGGCTGCTTTAATGTTGTTTGCTGGATGGTTCCATTACCATAAAAAAGCTCCTAAGCTTGAGTGGTTTCAAAACGTAGAATCCATGCTCAATCATCATGTAGCGGGAATATTAGGATTAGGATGCCTTTCTTGGGCAGGTCATCTAATTCATGTTTCTTTACCAGTTAATAAGTTATTAGATGCTGGAGTAGCTATTAAAGATATTCCCCTTCCTCATGAATTTTTCGATGCTAGCAAAATGGCGGAATTATATCCAAGTTTTGCTAAAGGAATAATTCCTTTCTTTACTTTGGACTGGGGCGCTTATTCAGATTTCTTAACTTTCAATGGTGGACTAAATCCACAAACAGGAAGTTTATGGCTTACTGATATAGCTCATCATCATTTGGCAGTTGCTGTTCTTTTCATAATTGGTGGTCATGTTTACAGAACTAACTGGAATATTGGTCATGGAATGAAAGAGCTTCTTGATGCTCATCAAGGTCCTCTTACAGGAGAAGGACATAAAGGATTATACGAGATCTTAACGACTTCATGGCATGCTCAATTAGCAATTAATTTAGCACTACTAGGATCATTGAGTATCGTAATAGCTCAGCATATGTATGCTATGCCTCCTTATCCTTATCTAGCAATTGACTATGCAACTCAACTATCTTTATTCACTCACCATATGTGGATTGGTGGATTTTTAATAGTTGGTGCTGGTGCGCATGGTGCAATCTTTATGATACGAGATTACAATCCTGCCCAAAATGTTGATAATCTTTTGGATCGAATGATTCGTCATCGTGATGCAATAATTTCTCATCTTAACTGGGTTTGTATGTTTCTTGGTTTTCATAGTTTTGGACTTTATGTTCATAACGATACTATGAGAGCATTAGGACGTCCACAAGATATGTTTTCAGATTCAGCTATTCAATTACAACCAATTTTCGCTCAATGGTTGCAAAATATTCATTCAATAGCACCTACTGGAACAGCGCCTCATGCGTTGGCAACTGCTAGCTATGCTTTTGGAGGCGATACCATTGCAGTTGCTAATAAGGTTGCTATGATGCCTATCACTTTAGGAACAGCTGATTTCATGATTCACCATGTTCATGCTTTCACTATTCATGTAACTGTTCTTATCCTGTTAAAGGGAGTACTTTATGCTCGTAGTTCTCGTCTTATTCCAGATAAGAATGAACTAGGATTCCGATTCTCTTGTGACGGACCTGGAAGGGGTGGTACTTGCCAAGTTTCTGGTTGGGATCATGTTTTCCTTGGATTATTTTGGATGTACAACTCTCTCTCTGTAGTAATTTTCCACTTCTCTTGGAAAATGCAGTCAGACGTTTGGGGAACAGTATCTTCTAGTGGAGATGTTACACACACTACTCTAGGTAACTTTGCACAAAGTGCTATTACCATAAATGGTTGGTTAAGAGATTTTCTTTGGGCACAGTCAGTTAATGTAATTAACTCTTACGGCTCTGAGTTATCAGCATATGGAATTATGTTCTTAGCTGGTCACTTTGTCTTTGCCTTTAGTTTAATGTTTCTATTTAGTGGACGTGGTTATTGGCAAGAGCTTATTGAGTCTATCGTTTGGGCTCATAATAAGTTAAATGTTGCGCCTTCTATTCAACCTCGTGCTTTGAGTATTATTCAAGGACGAGCTGTTGGAGTAACCCACTTTTTGTTGGGAGGAATTGTAACTACTTGGGCATTCTTCTTAGCAAGAAGTTTATCACTTTAATTTGTGGTGGAAGGATTTAGAGAATTAACTGATAGTTCTTTTCTTATTTGTCCTTTACCCCAATTTTGAACAATTTAAACGATCAATTTATATCGTTTTTTCCTAATAATTCATTAGTTACAAAAACTAGTGATGTTTGGAAAATAAATAGCACTTTTGCAACAGCCTCATTGTTTTAGAGAGGAGAATTTCCTAAAAAGCTATGGCAACTAAATTTCCAAAATTTAGCCAGGATCTCGCCCAAGATCCAACTACTCGTCGGATCTGGTATGGAATGGCTACGGCCCACGATTTTGAAATCCATGATGGAATGACCGAAGAAAATCTTTATCAGAAGATTTTCGCTTCTCATTTTGGTCATCTTGCTATCATATTTTTGTGGACTTCCGGTACCCTTTTTCACGTAGCCTGGCAAGGTAACTTCGAACAATGGATCAAAGATCCTATTAATATTCATCCTATCGCTCATGCGATATGGGATCCACATTTTGGTAAAGGTGCAATTGATGCCTTTACACAAGCCGGTGCTTCTTCTCCTGTTAATATCGCTTATTCAGGTGTTTATCATTGGTTTTATACAATTGGTATGACAAGTAATAGCGAGCTTTACCAAGGATCTATTTTCCTTTTGATTCTTGCTTCGCTATTCTTATTTGCTGGTTGGTTACATTTACAACCTAAGTTTCGTCCAAATTTGGCATGGTTCAAAAATGCTGAATCCCGTCTAAATCATCATTTAGCTGGTTTGTTTGGTGTTAGTTCTCTAGCTTGGGCAGGTCACCTGATTCATGTTGCAATTCCTGAATCTCGTGGTCAGCATATACGCTGGAATAACTTTTTATCTACTCCTCCTCATCCTGCAGGATTAGAACCGTTTTTCACAGCTAATTGGGGTGTTTATGCACAAAATCCTGATACTGTTAACCATGCTTTTGGTACAGCCGATGGTTCAGGAACAGCAATATTGACATTTTTAGGTGGTTTTCACCCTCAGACTGAATCACTTTGGTTGACTGATATAGCTCATCATCATTTGGCAATTGCAGTAATATTTATTATTGCAGGTCATATGTATAGAACTAACTGGGGAATTGGTCATAGTATTAATGAAATACTTGAAGCTCATAACCCTCCTCTTAGTGACCCATTTCACCATGGAAGATTAGGTGCTGGTCATCGTAATATGTATGACACAGTAAACAATTCTCTTCATTTTCAACTTGGTTTAGCACTGGCTTCTCTAGGGACTATTACCTCCTTAGTGGCGCAACATATGTATGCCATGCCTTCTTATGCTTTTATAGCCCAAGATCACACTACTCAAGCTGCTCTCTATACTCATCATCAGTACATAGCTGGATTTTTGATGGTAGGAGCTTTTGCACATGGTGCAATTTTCTTTGTACGTGATTACGATCCTGAAAGCAATAAAGATAATGTTTTAGCTAGAATGCTTGAACACAAAGAAGCAATTATTTCTCACTTAAGTTGGGTATCCTTGTTTCTTGGCTTTCATACTTTAGGGTTATACGTTCATAACGATGTAGTAGTAGCTTTTGGAACTCCTGAAAAACAAATTTTAGTTGAACCAATTTTTGCTCAATTTATACAAGCAGCTTCTGGAAAAGTCCTCTATGGCTTTGATGTTTTGTTATCTAACCCTGATAGCATGGCTTCTACCGGAGCTGCCTATTTGCCGAATTGGTTAGAAGCGGTTAATAGCAGTAAAAATTCATTGTTTATTGATATTGGTCCTGGTGATTTCTTAGTGCATCATGCCATTGCTCTTGGCCTACATACTACTGTCTTAACTTTAGTCAAAGGTGCATTAGATGCTAGAGGCTCTAAACTAATGCCTGATAAGAAAGATTTTGGTTATGCTTTTCCTTGTGATGGGCCTGGCCGCGGAGGTACTTGTGATATTTCTGCTTGGGATTCTTTCTATCTAGCAATGTTTTGGATGCTTAACACAATAGGGTGGGTAACCTTCTATTGGCATTGGAAACACTTAGGTATTTGGTCTGGTAATGTAGCTCAGTTTAACGAAAATTCAACCTACATAATGGGTTGGGTACGTGATTATCTCTGGGCTAACTCAGCTCAATTAATTAATGGATATAATCCATATGGAACAAATAATTTATCCGTTTGGGCTTGGATGTTCCTTCTAGGACATCTAGTCTGGGCAACTGGATTTATGTTCTTAATTTCCTGGCGTGGTTACTGGCAAGAGTTGATAGAAACACTTGTTTGGGCACATGAGCAAACACCATTAGCTAACCTAGTACAATGGAAAGACAAACCAGTTGCTCTTTCTATTCTACAAGCTCGCTTAGTTGGTTTAACTCATTTCACAGTAGGTTATGTACTAACCTATGCCGCCTTTCTTATTGCTTCAACAGCTAGTAAATTCGGCTAGAAAAAGTTATTGCTTAAAGCATAACTCAGTTTAAAAACGAAATCTTCTGTCTTATATTAAGGCAGAAGATTTTGTTTTTAAATTGATAACTTTTTGGAGTATTACTCATTTATGACATGATGTTTTTTGTGTAGCCATCTAAGAATAGACGATTCAAGAGTAACTCTTTGACGACTATTAATATCAATAGACACATGAGTAGTTTTCGCTACTGCAGAGTATCTGCTAGGAATTGATTCAGAAAATATATAGTAAATAACACTAAATTCAGTATTACTATAATGATTAATTGAGGTATCTAATCGTAAGTTATAACCACAAAATAAAGGTTGATAAAAATCAATCTCAGCATGAGTAATAGGAATAGCAGTTTCAGAGTTCAAAAATAAATTTTTTAGATCAATTCCTATTAATTGAAGCTCTTTTTCATAAGCTTCATGGCAAATTGATAATAAGGAGGCAAAATATACAACTCCTGCTGAATCAGTGTCTGAAAGATGAATAGTTCGATAATAGCTCATTTATTTACCATATGTTAACTAGATTAGCAATTTTAAATATTAATACTATTAGATAATAAATTACTAGAATACTTAATCACGATATAAATTGATGTCATACTAAATAGTATTACAGACATGACTTCTGGGAAAAAACCAAATATTTTTAAAGTTGCAATACCTAAACCGAAATAGTTGGCTGCTAAAACAAAGATTCTTTGGGAAACACCATAATATTCAATTAGTATTTTTCTTGATGTTAGGATATTTACTTTAGCAAAAGAATTAAAAAATATTAGACTAATTAGGATTATTATAATGCTCCAGTCTTGAGAAAAAGACACTAAATAAAAACCTAGTAGCTCTGTAGCAATAGTAATACTAGTAACAATTAAAAAATTATCAAGCTGAGGGTTTTTTAGATATTTTTTAGATATTTTAATCTTTTTTAAATCTACTATAGCCATCCTCCCTTGCTCTAAACACATTATGGAAATAGTTAAACATAAAATTTTACTACACCAATCTTCATTTATAGTAAGCTGATAAACACTATTTACTTCGGCAAAAAAAAATAATAAAAGTATCATAATATTCAATTTTAAATAAAGAAGTTAACGAAAAGATTATTGTCTAAAAACACTTACAATAATTTGTTTTTTATATTAACTTCAATAATTCTTACACATAGTAATTATTATTAGAGGAATGTACAGTTCGTTATTGAAAATGAAAGTGCTAAGCTTGTAGTTAAATTACTTTAATCCATAGAATGTATAGTTTTAGCTTATAAGTTGCTTTTGATTTTTTAAAAATTTTATTATTGATTTTTGATATTCTTACATTATATCAACTAGTATCAGTGGTAATAAGGAAAAAATTGAACTTAAGATATGTAAACATAAGACACTATAAACTGAAATGACAAGGGAACTCACATGAAAGCTTTTTCACAAAATAAATCATTTGATAAAGTCATTTTCTTGAAAAAACAAGATTTACAAGTAGAAGGAATGGAATGTTCTGCTTGTACACTAGCTATTGAGAAAGCTGTTAAAAAAATTTCCGGCATTGAAGAATGTAATATTAATTTTGCGCTAAAAAGAATCACTATTCTCTATTACCCTTATCAAACAAGCGTAAAAGAAATTATTTCTACTATTAAAAATTTAGGATATGGAGCTTATATCCTAGATACTCAAAAAAATAGATTAGTTAATAATGGACAGTTGAAAAAACATTATTATTTATTTAGCAAAGTAGTTCTGGGAAGTGTCGTAAGTTTAATTTTGGTTTTTATTTCCTTGCCAGAGATGATTGGTTTACCTATTCATTTGATTCCTGATTATTTATATAATCCTAAGTTGCAGTTAATTTTAAGTAGCCCAGTAGTTTTCTGGTGCGGAGAATCTTTCTACAGAGGAGCGTTTAAATCTTTAAGTCAGGCAACTACTAATATGAATACGTTAGTAACGATGGGAACGGGAACTGCTTTCTTTTATTCTGTCTTTATAACTTTTTTCCCTGATATTTTGATTTCTCATGGATTAACTACTAATGTCTATTATGAGGTATCAGTAGTTATTATTACCTTAATTTTATTAGGTAAATTATTAGAAAATAATGCACGTGAAAAAACTACAGAAACAATTAAAAATTTAATAGGGTTACAAGCAAAGACAGCCCGAGTAATACGTAACAACATAACTCAAGATATTGTAATTGATGATGTTTTGATTAATGATATTGTTATTGTACGTCCAGGAGAAAAAATACCAGTTGACGGGAAAGTGGTTGAAGGAAAATCAACTATTGATGAGTCTATGGTTACAGGAGAAAGTCTTCCTGTGGAAAAAATAGTTGGCGACCAAGTAATAGGAGCTACTATTAATAAAACTGGAAGTTTTAAATTTCAAGCCCAGAAAATCGGAAAAGATACCGTATTATCGCAAATAATCGAGCTAGTAGAAGATGCTCAGAGTAGTAAAGCACCTATACAGAAAATAGCTGATATTGTTATTAGTGTTTTTGTTCCAATTGTTATAGGAATTGGAATAATTACTTTTTCAGTTTGGCTGATATTTTTTAACAACCTGTCTTTAGCGATAGTAACAACAATTAATGTTTTAATTATTGCTTGTCCTTGTGCCTTAGGTTTAGCAACACCTACGTCAATCATAGTAGGAACTGGTAAAGGTGCAGAACATGGTATTTTAATTAAAGGAGCAGATAGCTTAGAATTAGCACATAAATTACAAATAATTGTATTAGACAAAACAGGAACTATTACCGAAGGTCATCCTAAGGTTACTGACTATATAGTTTCTGATGACGAGAATAGTCTTAATTATTTAATGCTAGCTACGGCAGTTGAAAAATATTCTGAGCATCCTTTGTCAGAAGCAATCATTAACTATGCCAATTCTTTCGAGATTAATTACGACTTATTAAATGTTGAGAATTTTGAGGCAGTAACTGGATTAGGTGTACAAGGAGAAATTAATCAAAATTTAGTACAGATTGGAACACAACATTGGATGGAAGAATTAGAAGTCAATATTAGTAATTTTTCAAATCAAGCCAATATACTAAAAAAACAAGCAAAAACAGTCGTTTGGATAGCAATTAACGGTAAGATGAAAGGCTTATTTGCAATATCCGATACTATTAAACCATCATCTATAGAAGCTATCAAATATCTTAAACAACTAGGCTTACAAATAATTATGCTCAGTGGAGATAACTTACAGACAGCTGAAGCAGTAGCTACTGAAGTTAGTATATATAAGACCTTTGCGCAGGTTCTCCCTAACGAAAAAGTAGAAAAAATAAGAGAACTTCAACAATCGTTAAAGAAAGTTGTTGGGATGGTTGGAGACGGCATCAACGATGCCCCTGCATTAGCGCAGGCAGATGTTGGTATCGCAGTTGGGACAGGAACAGACATTGCAATATCAGCTAGTGATATTACTTTAATTTCAGGAGATTTAAGAAAAATCGCAGTAGCAATTCAGTTAAGTCGTGCGACTATGAACAACATTCGTCAAAATCTCTTTTTTGCTTTTATATATAATATAATAGGAATTCCTATTGCAGCAGGCATTTTATATCCATCATATGGTATCTTGTTAAATCCAATGATTGCTGGGGCTGCGATGGCTTTTAGTTCATTATCTGTTGTTTCTAACTCCTTAAGGTTAAGAAATTTTAGGCAAAAGAAATTTTTTATTTAAGATTAAATGATAAATTATTATCAAATAAGTAACCCTCGTACTAAAGAAGTACGAGGGTTACTTATTTGATAATAATTTATCATTTATGGATATGGATTAAGTTCTTTCCTCAATTACTTGATCGATTAATCCGTAATTTTTGGCTTCTTCTGCAGATAAGAAATAGTCTCTATCTGTATCTTTCTCGATCTTTTCAAGAGGCTGTCCACACTTAGTAGCTAAAATATTATTTAATTGAGCACGAATACGTAATATTTCATTAGCTTCAATTTCAATATCTGATGCTTGGCGTCGCCCTGTACCTCCCATAGGTTGGTGAATCATGATTCGGGCATGGGGTAGTGCCAGACGTTTTCCTGGAGTTCCTGCTGCTAATAAAAATGATCCCATAGAGGCAGCTAAGCCAACACAAATGGTGATCACTTCTGATCTGATATATTGCATTGTGTCAAATATAGCCATACCAGCTGTTACAGAACCACCAGGAGAGTTTATGTAAAGATAAATTGGCTTACTTGAATCTTCAGAGTCGAGATACAACAAGAGAGCAACAATACGGTTGGCAATACCATCAGTTACTTCTTGACTAAGAAAAATTATTCGTTCCTGACCTAAGCGAGTATAAATATCAATCCATCGTTCATACTGACTACCAGGAAGACGATAAGGAACACTAGGAATACCAATGGGCATAGCTTTAAATTAAATATTTGGATAGTCTGAAAACAAGCCAGTGGTCAATTAATAATGCTGGCAGATTTTGGAAGTTCTTTAGTACTTTCTAGTACACGATCAATGAGTCCGTATTCTTTCGCCTTTTCGGGTGTTAGATAAAATGTGCGGTCTATATCTTTCGATATTTTATCGACAGCTTGCCCTGTATTTTTAGAAAGAATCTGCAACATAGTACTTTTGTTACTTAATACTTCTTTAGCACGAATTTGAATATCTGTTGCTTGACCTTGTGCACCAGAACGATTCTGATTTAAAACAATAGTTGCATGAGGAAGACTAGCTCGACAACCTTTTGTTCCTGCGGATAGTATCATGGCTGCAGTCCCCATAGCCTGACCGATACATATAGTATGAATTGGAGGTTTTACATAATTCATTGTATCGCAAATTGCAAAAGCTTCTGTCTCAAATCCTACTGCATCTCCAGTGTGCCAAGATGTACCTGTAGAGTTAATGTAAAAAAAAATAGGTTTATCAGGATTATCAAATTGCAAATAAAGCAATTGGGCGATAATAAGTTGGGTCACATCGATTCCTACTTGTTGCTTAACCTCATCAGAGGAAAAAAGAGGTAAACCCAAGTAAATAATACGCTCTTTAAGTAATAGGGATTCTAAATCCGGTGGAGGAGTACGAAAATTTGCATCTCCATAGTAAGCGGACTGAACTGCCTTAATTTCCATTAGATAGTTTTTTTGTCTAAACAAACGGTAAGTAGAAAATGCTTTAGTTTAATTTTAATGAGTTTTAAAAGTAAATCATTAAAATAAAAGTTACTCTGAAGATTCAATTATTAATTAAAACTCAGGTAAGCTTAAAAGGCGAAACTTTTATGCTTAATCATACTTTTTATACACATACTATTATAGTATATTTCTTCTGACATTAAATAAATTAAAAATCATGGCTTTTATAAAATTACTTAGTGATGTGCAGTGATGATGTAAAAAAGTATAAGTTTAATTTCTTTTTATAGGTTAAGTCTTGCTGAAATCATTGCTATGGAAGAAGAAATAATAATTGCTAGTTTGGATAATGAAAATATTCATACCAACTTAAACCTAGCTATTAAATCACACAAATTTTTTTTATGATAAGGATTTTAAGAACTATAGATAAATTTTCTAAATGTTTTCATGAAAAATTAAAAGAGGTAAAGAAAGAAAATCATCGAATAAAATTAAAGAATTACGGTAAATTTTTACAAACCGTAATACAATAGACACCATCTTTAATAAAAATCTGTCTTCAATTCGGAACTCTCATGGTAAAGTTCGAGATCTTTGTTTGCCAGAAACTTCATAATAATTTATTGGGACCTTATAAGTTAAATAAGCATATGTTAAAGTTGGCGTGAGGAGTGAAATTAATGAATTTGCAAAATGATGCTCTAAAGGCTCTTAAAGAAACCAGTAGAACTTTCTACATACCAATTAGTCGTCTTCCTGACAATTTGCGTGAAGCCGTTGCTTCAGCCTACCTTTGTATGCGCGCTATTGATGAAGTTGAAGATCATCCTGATATTGAAAACTTCATTAAAGCTAAAATTCTGCGACAAATGAGTCTTAATTTACAAGCTGTAAATGAAAAATCAGGAATTAAAGATTTTTCAGCAGATTTGGCACCTTATGAAAATATTTTGCCAGATGTCAGCTTACAGTTAGGAAAATGGGCTTTATTAGCTCCAAACACCATTGCACCTCGTATTTGGGATGCAACAGCAGCAATGGCTGATAGAATGGCTTATTGGACTGAAAATAATTGGACAATTCGTACAGAAGCTCATTTAAATCAATACACTTTTAGTGTAGCTGGTGCAGTAGGAATACTTCTATCAGATTTATGGTCTTGGCATGATGGTACTCAAACAAGTCGTCAATATGCGATTGGTTTTGGGAGAGGTTTACAGGCTGTTAACATTATTCGTAATCATCGAGAAGATTTAAATCGTGGAGTAAGCTTCATTCCTCAAGGTTGGCATATAAAAGATGTGTATAAATATGCTCGCTATAATCTCACATTAGCGGATCTTTATACTAAGTCTCTTGATTCAGGACCTGCACTAGATTTCTGTAAAATCCCCTTAGCTCTAGCTCATGGGACATTAGACGTAATAGCTTTAGGAAAAGACAAACTTAGTCGTAGTGATGTAATGGCTTTGGTTCAACAAGTAACACATTAAGTTGCTAATAAAAGGAACGTTAAACTATTTGCTAAATTAAACTCTTTTTGAGAGAATTATTTTTTACTCTAATTTGTAATACATTATTTTATTTAACTAACAGTATCTAAACATATTTTAAATATTATTGGTCAAATCGAGATATGAAAATATAAAATGTATTGAATAGTTTTAAATAATTTTGCTTATTTTGTTTAACTATTTAAAAAATAGTTATATTAAAATATGGTAATCTTTTAACCATTTTAGGCTAAAGTTCACTTTTCTTTCATTCGTGTAGATCTTAAATCCTACCTGTTTTAATTCAAGGTTTGTTAAGATAATAGGTTGAAGCACATTAAAATAGTATTTAGTACTATTTTTCCTAATCATCAAAGTCATAAAGGAAGTGGGCTAATTACCCACTTCCTTTATTGTCTGATATCTCTGAGTAATGACTCATTTATTAATTCAACAAATTATTGATTTAACAACTCCCGTTATTAAAGAAATGGGAATAGACATAGTGAATGTAGTTTTTCATACTAATAAATGTCCGTCTATTTTACGGTTTGATATTTCTAATCCTGCTGAAAATATCAGTCTAGATGACTGTGCAAAAGTAAGCCGAACCCTAGAATCTATCTTAGATGAAACTACTATCATTCCACATGCTTATGTTTTAGAAGTTTCAAGTCCTGGCATATCTCAAATTCTAAATTCTGAACGAGATTTTACTACATTCCAAGGATTTGCTATTGGAATCATGACCAGTCCTCCCTATTTAAATAAGAAAGAATGGCGAGGAAGACTTCAAAAACGAGATTGTAAAAATGTTTATCTTAACTGTAAAGGTAAAATAGTTTCCATTCCTCGTTCTTCAGTAGTTCAAGTCCGATTAGAAGACTGATACGCACTAGATTTATATAATTTATATGTTTAGGAGATTTTTTTATGTCCCTGGTTAGTTTACCTGGATTAACTAATATGATTGGAGAAATTAGTCAACGTCATAATTTGCCCAAACCTGCCGTTCAAGAAGCCCTAAGAGAGGCTCTTTTGAAAGGCTATGAGCGTTTTCGACGTTCTCAAAATTTAGATCGTCAGCCTTTTTATGATGAGTATTTTGATAATTTCGAGGTTGAGTTAGATACAGAAGAAGAAGGTTTTAGAATTTTATCCACAAAAAAAATTATGGAAAATGTGGAAAATATTGACCATCATATTTCCCTTCAAGAAGTTCAGGAAGTAGCTTCAGAAGCTCAACTTGGTGATGAAGTTGTTTTAGATGTCACACCTGAACAGAAAGACTTTGGTCGAATGGCTGCGATCCAAACGAAGCAAGTACTTTTACAGAAATTACGAGATCAGCAAAGGAAACTGATTCAAGAAGAATTTCAAGAATTAGAAGGTACAGTTCTTAACGCAAGAGTTTTACGCTTTGAGCGTCAAGATATCATCGTTGCTGTTCAAAGTACTTTTGGTCAGCCTGAAGTAGAAGCAATTATTCCAAAACAGGAACAATTACCAAATGATAACTATCGAGCCAATTCATCTTTTAAAATACTACTTAAAAAAGTAAGAGAAGGATCTCATCGTGGTCCTCAACTTTTAGTATCACGAGCTGCGGCAGGTCTTGTAGTAGACATGTTTTCCATAGAGGTTCCTGAGATCGAGGAAGACATAGTGAGAATTGTTGCTGTTTCTAGAGAAGCTAATCCTCCTTCCCGCTATGTAGGTCCTAGAACTAAAATTGCTGTTGATACGTTAGAAAGAGATGTTGATCCTGTAGGCGCTTGTATTGGTGCACGAGGTTCTAGAATTCAAGCGGTAGTTAATGAATTAAGAGGAGAAAAAATAGATGTTATTCGCTGGTCTCCCGACCCAGCTACTTACATAGCCAATGCCCTTAGTCCTGCTCGTATAGATGAAGTAATATTGATCAGTCCTGATGAACGGCATGCTCTAATATTAGTTGCAGAAGACCAACTTAGCTTAGCTATTGGAAAAGAAGGGCAAAATGTTAGATTAGCGGCACGATTAACAGGATGGAAAATTGATATCAAAAATACTATTGCCCATAGAGAAGAATTAGAAAATCAGCAATTTGAAGATTAATTAATTCAAAAGTCTGAAAAATTAATCCTATTCAAGATAGATCTTTCGTAATAGACTAATCTAAATAATGAAAGTAAATTATCGGCGTTGTATTAGCTGCCGTTGTATTAATCACAAAGACAAATTTTGGAGAATAGTAAAAGTCTATTTATCTCAAACGGTACAATTAGATAAGGGGATGGGTAGATCAGTTTATTTGTGTCCTAAGAAAGCCTGTTTAGCTGTTGCTAGCCAAAAAAATCGTTTAGAACGAGGACTGAAAACTTCAATTCCTCAAAATATTTATAAAAAGTTATGGGAACGTTTAGAAAATGAAAGCATTTAGAAAAGCTTATCCTAGATTACCTATTAGTTTCATTAATCCGAAGATAATTTTTTTAAAAATTTGAATACAAAAGATAGTATTCTCATAAATATAAAAGAGAAAATTGTTTTCATAATTATGATTATAAAACTCTACTCATATAGTTTTCCAAAGAGCTTCTTCGTCAATTTTGTCGAAAGACTCGGCATTTACAATAGCCACACTTAGTTAGGGGATAGTGGATGAACAACGTACATAAAGTAAGAATTTACGATTTATCAAAAGAATTGAATCTTGAAAACAAAGAGATTCTAGAAATTTGTGCTCAGCTTAATATTGCTGTAAAGAGTCATAGTAGTACTATTACAGAATCACAAGTTGAGCGTATTAAAGTAATGGCAGAAAAATACATCACCAAACAAAGTATGACTCAAGGAAATGACGCTACTATGTCAGGTGAGAAAAAGCAGCAAATTTTAGCCATTCACCATAAACAAATTCAGTCTTCTACTGAAGAGGGATTGGATGATCAAGCAAATGATTTAGAGGTCCCAGATACCTCGGTCTCATCTCAAATGCCTGCAGCACCAAAACCACCTGAAAAACCAATTTCATCAACATCTATTAAATCACCAAAAACTGATCGAATTAGCTTGTCTAAACCCTCAATTTCAAAAGAAAAAACATCTAAGTCAGAAAGTATAGATTTTGATTTACCAGACTCTTCTAAAGAAAATTTTGAAAAACCCGTTAATAAACCAAGTAGGACGAAACCATCTTTAGAAGGGAAAAATAAAGTTAAACTTTCAAAAAGAACCCCTAAAGGTATATCTCTCAAACCCAAAGAAAAACCAGAAATAACAGGTAGTACAAACGAAGTTCAATCAAAGAAAAAACCTAATATTGGAAAACCAGACTTGAAAAAGTCTTCTTCTCATCCAGTAGAAGAAGAGAAAAAGTACACCATGCCTTTTGATCCTCTTGATTCTTCTTTAATAATTGATGATGATGATGACGAAAGTGATGAAATACTTGATATTGAACTTAAGCCAAAACCTCAACTAAAAAGACCTACAACACCAAGAATTTTCAAGAAAAAAACTTGGGAAGAGGAAGAAGAAGAGGAGAATAAGGCAAAAGCAAGTAAAGCAAGCACAAAAGCAAAACGTAGATTTAAAGCACTTGAAGACGAAGATGATGATTTTGAGTCAGAGTCAGAAAGTAATACTGTTTCTTTAAGTTTAAGTCTTTCTATAGCTCGCCCTCCAAAGCCAAAATCTGAGCATCAAACAGCTGAAGTAGTTCACAAGCCTAAAAAGCCAACTTTAAAAACAATTGGCTCAGGATCTGAACGTAGTCGTTCTGAACGTAAAGAACGGAAGGAAACTCCTCGACAACCAGAAAAAGTAATTCTTGAAAAAAATCTTACAGTCAGAGAATTATCAGAACGTTTACATATATCAGAGACAGAAATTATTAAACTTCTGTTTACTAAGGGAACTGCTGTTAATATTACTCAAACTTTAGATCAAGAGACAGCAAAAATGGTTACAGAGTCATTTGGAATCATTGTAGAAATTCCAGAGGAAGACTCTGCAGCCATTAAAAATACAGAAATGATTGATGAAGGAGATCTTGATAATCTTCAACGTCGTCCTCCTGTTGTTACAATAATGGGTCATGTGGATCATGGTAAAACAACACTTCTTGATTCTATCCGTAAAACGAAGGTAGCTCAAGGAGAAGCAGGCGGTATTACGCAACATATTGGCGCCTATCATGTAGATATTGAGCATGACAATAAAAAACAACAATTAGTTTTTCTAGATACACCTGGACATGAAGCTTTTACAGCGATGAGAGCTAGGGGAGCAAGAATAACGGATATAGCTATTCTTGTTGTTGCGGCTGATGATGGTGTGCAACCTCAGACGAGAGAGGCTATTAGCCATGCAAAAGCAGCTGAGGTTCCAATTGTTGTAGCCATAAATAAAATTGATAAATTAGAGTCAAATTCAGACCGTATTAAACAAGAACTATCAGATCTAGGTCTTGTACCAGAGGAATGGGGTGGAGATACTATAATGGTTCCGGTAAGTGCTCTTAAAGGAGATAACCTTGATCAATTATTGGAGATGTTAGTTTTAGTATCTGAAATTGAGGATCTATTAGCCAATCCTGATCGTTTAGCAAAAGGAACAGTGATTGAGGCCCACTTAGATAAAAATCGAGGTCCAGTAGCAACACTATTAATACAAAATGGTACATTACGAGTAGGAGATTCTCTTGTTGCCGGCCCTGTATTTGGAAAAATACGCGCTATGGTAGACGACCGGGGAGATAAAGTGAAAGAAGCTTCTCCTTCTTTTGCAGTGGAAATTCTTGGATTAAGTAGTGTACCGGCAGCTGGAGATGAATTTGATATTTATTTAAGTGAGAAAGAAGCACGAGCTGTGGCTGATAAGAATGCTAAAGATAGTCGCCAAACAAGATTGCAACAGGCACTATCTTCTCGTCGTGTTACTTTAAGCACATTATCAGCTAAAGCTAAAGATGGAGAGCTTAAAGAACTTAATCTTATTCTTAAAGCTGATGTTCAGGGTTCTATTGAAGCAATTTTAGGTTCTCTAGAACAATTACCTCAAACTGAAGTACAAATACGCGTTTTATTGGCTGCTCCGGGAGAAGTTACAGAAACGGATGTAGATCTTGCAGCTGCAAGTGGTGCAGTTATTATTGGGTTTAATACTAATTTAGCTAATGGTGTTAAAACTGCTGCAGATCAGGAAGAAGTAGATATTAGGGAATATGATATTATTTATAAGCTTTTAGATGATATACAAGGAGCAATGGAGGGTCTTCTTGAACCGGAAGAAATAGAATCTCCTCTAGGACAGGCTGAAGTCCGAGCTGTTTTTCCAGTAGGGAGAGGTGCCGTTGCAGGCTGCTATGTATTGTCAGGTAAGGTAGTTCGTAACCGTTTTATAAGAGTCGTTCGAGATGGTAATACGATTTATCAAGGAACATTAGATTCTTTAAAAAGGATGAAAGAAGATGTGAGAGAAGTAAATTCTGGTTATGAATGTGGCATAGGAATTGATAAATTTAGTAACTGGAACGAAGGTGATACGATTGAAGCTTTTGAAATGATTATGAAGCGTCGTACCTTAATTGGACGAACCACATAAGCCAAAATTAAAAACGCAATTTAAAATTTTAAATTGCGTTTTTAATTAAACAATAATTTATTATTACAAAGATTTAATTACTATTAATACTAGTGAACCATAAAGATGAATGCTGCTCATGGCGATTGTCATTAAATATAGTATAGGTTGGTTCTAATCCTAAACTTAAATCTTTATTCCATGAAGATCTATGTTCTTTCTGGATTTTGGCAGCAACTTTACGGACCTCTAATATTTTTTTAAGAGGAGACCATTGAGATAGGCTAGGAAGGCAATCTAACGAGCGGTAAGATTTTAGTAAAGTTTCAATTCCACTAAAATATTTTAAAACTTTTGATTGAGGACAGATTTCTTTTAGATAAAGGCATAAATTATAAGCATATTCTAAATCTGTGCTTGTGTGGACACAATAAGATTTTCGATAGCACAAACATAAATAAATTAAATTCTCTACGTCCTCTGTACTCCTATTAGCAAAAGCATAACGAATTCCTCCAAGAGTACGATGAATATACCAAGCTCTCATATCTTCAATTTCGATTGCTGGGCTTTGCGTTGTTCTTTCATCAGGATAGTTCCAAAAAACTCCTAAAGTACAATCTACAATCTTACTTTTTATAAATGGAAGGACACGACTTTTAAATTCAGTATCGCCAGCTCCTCTAAAACTACTATCATAATAGCCAAATCTTTTATGTATAGAACGACGATATAAAGCACCTACCCATGATAAATAACAAGTTTCTAAATAAACTAAGTCTTGCTTATATTCTTTCCGATAATAGGGCATGATATCTTTAATCCAGCTACAATCGCTATCCACTTCGGTAACAAGACTATGTCCAGTAACCCAATCTAAATCTGAAAACTTATCTAATTCATTAGCAAGGATTTCTAGACAAGTAGGAAGAATGGTTTCATCTACCCCTAAAAAAGATAAGAAGTCTGCTTTAGACAAATCAATCCCTCTATTCCAAGCCATTTGTATAGTTTCTCTTTCTTTAGATCTTACATAAACAACAGGAATATTTAATTTCTCAATTATTTCTTTAAAAACTGTATACTCATCTCCTGGAGAGCCACTGTCTACCAAAATTACTTCCGCTTCTCCTTTCTGAACCAGAGTTTGATGTTTTAAAGTTTTTAAGAAGAAAGCAAGTTTAGAGGACGCATTATAGAGAGAAACTATAATACTGACACGGTAAGTTGATTTACTACGACGATCATCTACAAATTCATAATTCCATTTATTGTTTGATAAATTACTTACTCGATTTTGTTCTAAAAGATCGTAGCATTTATCTTCTCGACCTTCATGAGTACCATACATTGCTTGTATTACTTCAGATTCTTTTGTAAATCCTTTATCATTTAAAACTCTTACTATAGAAGGAAGATCACCAAATAAATCTTGATCTAATAGACGTATACATCGTAGTTTGTACGTAGCTGCTACTAATTCGTTTCCTCGCAAACTTTCAATCCTAGCAATTCCTTTCCATAAACGAACCCTGTCGATACGATATCCATTATTTAAACGATCTCGTATACCTTCACTTCTGTAATCACCATCTGAAGCAAGTTTCCATGATTCTTGAATTTTTTTATCAAGATCTTTTTGAGTTAATTCTAAAGTATTAAAAATGTTCTTATATCGTCTAACTAATTTAGGAGTTTTTAGTATTTGGGCATTATGAACTTTACTTAGCGGAATTTTGAGAAGTTCTTTATTTTTACCAGCTTCATGTTTAATTTGTTGATAGATTGGTTTCACATTCGATCTAATTTTAGATTTTAATAATCTAAGGCCTGGTATCTTGTTTGAGCCATTTAATTGACTAGATTCCCAATAATTTATTAATTGTGAGTACCAATAGTTTAATTCTTCACGAATTTCAAGATTTGAAACTGGTGAAGAACCATAAATTTCACTTAACAAAAGACCACTACTTTGAAAATTTGAGTCGCGAATTCCAGCAATTAATTTATTTCTATAATCATCATAGTTATTTAATAAATCAATAATTTCTGGCAAAGAATCATAAATATTATCAATATCAATTTTAATAAATGGAATTTTTGGAAAATTATCTTCTAAAAAACGACATACTCCTGCACCTTTTCCAATGACAGTAGGACATCCTGAAAAAAGTGACTCTAAAGCTACTAAATTTAAAGTGTCATATCTAGAGGGAACAAAAGTTATGGATCTACTACTAAATAATTTCATTAAATCTGAATGTGGAATTGATGGGTACATTCTTAGATTTTTGTCTCTATTATTAATCATCTTTTCTAAATAATCTTTAGATGATTGAGTTCGATTATAGTTATAACTATGAGGACCTATTATAGAAGCATTACTGTATTTTTCTCGTGGTATCCACCAAGCTAAATCTACAAAAATATCAGGTCCTTTCCGCTTTTCTGTTCTACCAATAAAATTTAGGTTAGGCAAGGATTCCGAATTAGAGCCTGATTTAATTTCAGGTACAGCCATAAAATGTAATGGATTATAATAATAAGATTTTAAATTATCAACCTCCTTCCATTCATCTAAATAACTCTTACTAATTCCATAACGTATGTCTACAGCCTGATATTGCATTTTTTCTTGTAGAGAAAGTGGAATATTCTCTTTACCTTCAAACCAATCTAATTGTAATGTTTTAGATATAATTCCATGCATTGAAAGTGCAATTGAACCACACTTTACATGAAAATGATCTAAAGCAGATCGTAAAAACATCCCCCATTGTTCATAATCAGGTACGTCAACTACATCAAATTCCATGTCCCGGCAAGAAGCTGCTATGTTACTAGCTTGAACAAAAGCTGATTGTACCCATTTAGGTGGCGTTGCTTCAAAAAAATTCGTAAAATCTCCATAATTAAATATTTCTTTATAAGGTATTTGATGAGAATTATGAAGACAAGAAGTATTTAAAGATTCATCTTTAATAATGTAATAAAAATCTATTTCAGGATTCTTTTTAATAAGACTGCGATAAAAAGTTTGTCCACCTCCTGTTTTCTTAAATAAATCAAAATCAGCAATAAGAACTTTCATATAATTAATATTTATATTTGAATAATCGATTAACTCTAAGTATTTTTGAAAACTGCAACTAAGTAATTTATAAAATCAAAGACAGTACATTATTTTAACTTCTATCTTGAAAAAATAATAAACCACGAAATATTTTAAGTTGTTTATAAATGTTAGAGATAACTAGAAAGATAGTCAACTTATTAATGAAAATTTTCTAAAATTTCACTAATAAGAGAAGAATTAATCTGAATGAATTATGTTTATATATTAGACTAAAATGTTCAGAAACTTTTATCTCTATAAACTTTGTTTAAAAATCATCTCTTTTGTATATAATTTGGATTATGTATTATTCAATTTACAATCATTTTCTATATTAATAAATACTATTTATACTACTTTTTATTTATTGTTTACTAATTTAACTTAAGTGTGTAAAGTAAACTTTAAAAGTTCACTTATATCAATAGCATTTGTATATATAAATGTATATAATTTTTATTTTATGCACCTTATTGCTGTTCTATTTTTAATTATTTAACATTATAAAAAATATACTCTATTTATATTAGTGAAAGTATCGTAGTAATGATTTTTCAAATACTAATTTTTATGAAAAAATATATTTAATCTTATAGAATAAATATTAACTTTACAGTAAATATATTATATTTTGTGATCTACAATGTTTTTATAATATCTGTATATTCATATTACATACTGATAAAAAATGCCAGAAGTATCTCCAGATAAGTTAGTTCAAGGATTATTTGAAGGTAAAGTAGTTAGTTTTCCTACTGATACAATTCCTGCTTTAGCTACACTACCTCAAAATGCTTCATCAATTTTTGCCCTGAAAAAACGCTCTTTTCAAAAACCTCTAATTTTAATGTGCTCATCTTCAGAAAATGTTTGGAAATATACTCAGGGTAACTCTGAAGAATTGAGAAACTGGAAAAACATAGCATATAGGTACTGGCCAGGACCTTTGACTCTAGTATTACCAGCTTCCGAATCCATAATAAATATAAATACTAATAATCTCATTGATTCAAAAACAATCGGAATACGTATTCCTGACTGCTTTGTGGCACAAAGAATATTGCAAAGAGTAGAATGTTTATTGACTACTAGTGTTAATATTTCAGGAAAAGAACCTGCAAAAAACGTAGATGAAATATTAGAAATTTTTCCAGAAGTATTAGTTTTGCAAAAACAAGATTTTAGTAATCATAAATGTAATAATAAACTGCCATCTACTGTTATAAAATGGAAGTCAGGAAAATGGGAAAATTTACGACAAGGTTATATTAATATATTGAATATAAATAATTCAATATATTAATATATGTATTAATTAGCCATCAAATAAAAATTCATATGAATAATTTTTACTCTCAGAATATTTTGAAAGTCATTCTAAATAATATTATCTACATAACTTTATTCTAATAAAGATAAGTATATATAAAAAGAATTGAATACATTTAAGATCACCCCATAGTTAAAACAATTATCATAAAAAATAAATGCATGTAATAGTGGTAAGTAAACCTGCACTATATACCGAAGACATTTATAATTGTCAGTAGCTTTAATGAAATAAGTATAAACTTTTATCAGTGTTAAAAACCTCTTATTAAATAAGATTAAAACTTCATTATTTTCAATAAATATCTTAAAAAATTATTAAAAATTACTAGACCCAAATAATAGGGGTATTTGAAATACAGTGACTTTTAAACATTCTTAATATAAAAAATATACTTACTTATGAATAATAAAGAACTGTTGAATATTCTGAAAAAGGAAAATCTGCCAGAAACAAAAATTAAAAATAATTCAGATCAAAAATTATCTCAAAATCTTTTAATTGATGCTGATTTGATGAAATTGATATCTGATTCAGTTGATAATAATATATGGCAATTGCTTGAAGAAATTATTCAAGAGGCAGAGCTAAAGGCTTGGAGTTTATATGTTGTGGGCGGAATAGTTAGAGATTTATTCCTTTTAAAAAAGAATCAAAAAATACTAATACAAGATATTGACTTGGTTGTAGATAGTAATACTTCTCCTTCAAATATAGGTGCAGGCATAGAGTTAGCACAAACTTTAAAAAAACGCTATCCAGAAGTTCTTTTAACTGTGTACCATGATTTTAAAACAGCATCTTTATCATGGAATAAAGATAAAAAATATGGTTCAGTACAAATTGATATTACAACATCAAGAACTGAAACATATCTCTACCCTGCTGCTAATCCAAAAATACAAATAGCCCCTATTGAACAAGACTTATTTAGAAGAGACTTTACCATAAATGCTTTAGCAGTAAAATTAACATCTCCTGCACAAGGAAAATTATTAGATTTATTTATGGGTTTATCGGATCTAAGAAAAGCTCAAATAAAGGTGTTGCATCCTAATAGTTTTCTTGAGGACCCAATCAGGATTTACAGAGCGGTAAAATTCGCCATACGCCTTGACTTTGATATAGAGGCTCAAACTATACAGTACATTTACAATGCAACCAAGAATCAAACTTACGATCACCTAAAATTAGAAGTAAATATCATCCCTAGTCTAACCATACGTCTAAAAAATGAATTAAGATCTATCTTACAGTCTAATTCTTGGAGAAAGTCCTTAGAGCTACTTTCTTGCTTTGGCGCTTTATATTACCTATATCCTGGGCTTATATTAAATTGCGAAATTTTACGACAAATGCGTTATGTTTCTCGATTGATGAAATATAGTGATCCCCATCATAAAACAATAAAATGGCTACTTTTATTAGAAATATTACTTTCTTCAATTCCTTTAAAGGAAAGAAAAATTATTGCTATTAATTTACAACTACCTTCTGAGAGCATCAAAAGATTATCAGAGATACAAAACATTAACAAAGAAATTAATCAAGGATTAAGAAAATATAGCAAAATTAGTGATAAAGTTAACCTACTTAACAAGTTCTATTGGATAGATTTAATTTTAGTTGCAGCACAATCTAAAAAAGAAATTCGTTATTTTATTTGGCGATATTTTACAAAACTTTCAAAAATTAGTTCTCCTTTAAATGGTTCTGATTTAAAAAACATAGGTTATTTGCCAGGACCAAGATACAAAGAAGCTCTCACAATTTTATTGGATAAGACACTAGATGGAGAAATTAAAACGAAACAAGAAGCAAAAATAATGGTCCAAACAATAATGGAAAGACTTGATTGATTTTTTTGAATATTTATCAAAAAAAATTTAGTTATGGAATAAGATGTTCCTACTGAAATTTTAATAATAATTTCTTACATTTTTCAAACACTATTTATAACTTAATTAGATATCTACAAAGTCTGAATATTAGATACACTAAAACAATTAAATAAAAATATGTACATAATTAATTTAGGTTTACTTTTTTATAAAAACTTATTTCTTATTTGATCTTATAGCTATTTATATAAACTAATGAAACAGCTCGAAAAAAATGCTGGTTTTGATATTATTAACTTTAGCTTTAATCAATATTATTTAACTTCGATGATATAAATATCTTGGCTAATATGAAAAATATGCAACTTATCAATATTGGGTTTGGTAATATTGTGTCTGCTAATCGAATAGTTTCTATTGTCAGTCCAGATTCTGCCCCTATTAAACGTCTTGTTACTGATGCACGAGATAGAGGACAACTTATTGATGCCACATATGGTCGTCGCACTCGTGCTGTTATTATTACAGATTCTAGCCATATTATTTTATCTGCTATACAGCCGGAAACAATAGCTAATCGTTTTATTTCTGGCAAAGAAAATATTATAGATAGTAATTAGTAATTTATTTTTTATGATGTCAGGCAAACTTGTTGTATTAACTGGCCCTAGCGGTGTAGGAAAAGGCACAATAGTGCATTCTCTGTTAAATCGTTATCCAGATCTTTATTTATCAATTTCCGCGACCACTCGCTCTCCACGTGCTGGAGAAATTCATGGGAAGGACTATTATTTCGTCAACAATGAAAAATTTGAAGAAATGATTCGACAAAATCAACTACTAGAATGGGCTCAATATGCTGGAAACTATTATGGGACACCACGTCTTAATATTGAAGATAAAATTAGTAAAGGATTTATTGTTCTTTTAGAGATAGAGGTTGCTGGAGCAAAAACAATCAAAAAAACTTTTTCTAATGTTTTAAGAATCTTTATATTACCACCTTCTCTCACAGAACTCGAAAATCGTTTAAGAGGTAGAGCAACTGATTCTGAACAAGCTATTAAAAAACGGCTCAAACTTGCAAAAGAAGAATTAGCAGTTAGTCAAGAATTCGACAAGGTAATTATTAATAGCAACTTAGAGAAAACATTAGAGCAATTGGAATTAATTATATTTTCTGCATAAGAAACTATGTATTAAATACTAAAGCTACTTATGATATGACGCCCTTAACTGTCCACAAGCGGCATGTGTTTCAAGTCCTCTTGAATATCTAATACTTGTAGTAATTCCATACTTTTCAAGTTGATAGCAAAAGGCTTTAATTCTCTGAGGTGAAGACCGTTTATATTTAACTTCTTCAATAGGATTATAAGGAATTAAATTAACGTGGTTTTGAAACCCTTTAAGTAACTTAGCTAGTTCTACTGCTTGCTCTAGTGAATCATTAACTTCTTCCAAGAGGATATATTCAAATGTTAATCTTCTTTTCGTTATTTCAACATATTTTTTACAATCATTTATTAAGCTGGATAGAGTATAAAATTTCGACGTAGGAATTAGCTTCTCTCTTAATATTTGGTTAGAAGCATGAAGACTGACAGCAAAAGTAATCTGTAGCTTATGGTTAGCAAATTCTATAATTTTCTCAGGAATACCAACTGTTGATATAGTTAAAGAACGTTGTCCTATACCTATATCTTGATTAATTATTTTTATTGCTTTTATTATTTCTTTTATATTTAATAGAGGTTCTCCCATACCCATGAATACCACGTGGCTAACCCTTTGTTGAAAGTCTTCTTGAACAGTTAAAATTTGATCTATAATTTCTGCGCAGGTTAAATTCCTTTTAAAATCTCCTTTTCCGGTTGCGCAGAAATCACATTTCATAGGACATCCAACTTGTGAAGAGACACAAACAGTTAACCGTTTTGACGTTGGAATACCTACAGTTTCTATAATTAATCCATCTTGTAAATTTAATAAATATTTTCGAGTTTTATCTGGAGCAACTATGAGTTGATTAATACTAGAGCGACCTACCGGATAGTCTGCTATCTCTTTTCTCCAGTTTTTAGGAAATACGGATACTTCTTCCAGTGATTTAATACCTTTATGATATAACCACTGATGAAGCTGTTTCCCACGATAATTAGGCTGTCCTCGTTCTTCAACCCAATTAGTCAGTTCTTCTATAGATTTACCTAGTAATATATCTTGTTTTAATTGCATGAAAAACTTACAAAATTAAATAATTTTATTTATAAAAAATAAACAATGTGTGAATTAAAGCTTAACTAGAAACTATATCACAAGTTTTTTAGTAATATATGTTACTAAAAAACCAAAAACGAAAAATACATCATGCGTTTCATACCCAAAAAATTAAAAAGTATTAACTCCAATCAGTATTAAAAGCTTATGTAGTATGTATATTACAAAAAGTGTTACTTGCTCATTATTAATATAAAAGTTATCATTAATAGGGGTTCATTAAATTAGTTACTTTTATTTAAAAATTTGAAAGTACACTAAACCATCAGTTGAAATAAATTAATACTGTAATACTCTTCAAAACATACTCTAAAAACTCATTTCAGAAAAGGATTTTAGGATAACAATAATGAAAACACAGCGTATTTTATACTGTCGCCTTCCTTGTAATCCAATCTTTCCTATTGGTATAGTTTACTTATCAGATCATGTACATAAGCTATTCCCTAATATTGAACAAAAAATTCTTGATCTGGGAACAGTACCTCCGTTAGATTTCAAAAAAACTTTAAAAGATTGTATTGACGAATTTAAACCTACCTTGCTTATATTCTCCTGGAGAGATATTCAAATTTATGCTCCTGTAGGAGGCAGAAGCGGTAATCCTCTTCAAAATGCTTTTGAAGTATATTATTCACAAAATATTTTTACCCGTTTAAGAGGGGCACTAGGTGGCTTAAAGGTAGTAAAAGACTACTACAGTGAGTTATGGAGAAACGTAAATTTAATAAAGCTAGGTTTTAAACAAGCGCGTAAATATCATTCAAAAGTAAGAGTAATAGTTGGAGGTGGGGCTGCAAGTGTATTTTACGAACAAGTACAATATTATCTTCCTCGTGGAACTATTGTTTCAGTTGGTGAGGGTGAAGGCCTATTAAAGAAACTATTAAGCGGTCAAGATTTTTCCAATGAAAGATGCTACGTAATAGGAGAAAACCAACCTCGTGAAAGATTAATACATGAGTTTCCTGAGCCCTTGTATAAAACATCCTGTGACTATGACTATATAGAAACTATTTGGAACGAGTTTAATTATTACTTTGAAGAAAGTGATTTCTATATTGGTGTACAAACTAAACGAGGCTGTCCTCATAACTGTTGTTATTGCGTATACACAGTTGTTGAAGGTAAACAAGTTAGAATAAATCCTGTTAATGAAGTAGTTAAAGAAATGCAACAACTTTATAAAAGAGGAATTCGGAACTTTTGGTTTACAGATGCACAATTTATACCTGCTCGCAAATTTATTAAAGATGCAGAAGAGTTATTAGAAGAAATCATTAAATCTGGTATGACAGATATCAATTGGGCAGCATACATTAGAGCAGATAATTTAACTCCAAAATTATGTGATTTAATGGTAAAAACAGGTATTAGTTATTTTGAAATTGGTATTACTAGTGGTTCGCAAGAATTAGTTAGAAAAATGCGAATGGGATACAATTTAAAAACTGTTCTACAAAATTGTCGTTTCTTAAAAGATGCAGGATTTAATAGTCTAGTCTCTGTTAATTATTCTTTTAATGTTATTGATGAGACATTTGATACTATTCGCCAAACTATCGCATATCACAGAACTTTAGAAGAGATATTTGGAAAAGACAAAGTTGAACCAGCTATTTTTTTTATTGGCCTACAACCTCACACACATTTAGAAGAATATGCATTTCAGCATAAAATTTTAAAACCTAATTATAATCCAATGAGCTTAATGCCTTGGACAGCAAGAAAACTTTTATGGAATCCTGAGCCATTAGGAAGCTTCTTTGGCGAAGTTTGCCTACAAGCATGGAAAAAAAATCCTCACGACTTTGGTAGAGAAGTGATGGATATTCTAGAACACAAACTAGGGAAATCTAAAATAGAGCAAGCGTTATCTGCACCAATAATCTCTAAGGAAAAGCATTTTTCTCAAGTATAAGTAGAAGTCATTGGCAAACTATATATATTAAATATATTATTTTTAATTCAAATTTTATTAACTCAAGATACTTGGGCAAATTTAAGTAAAATATTTGTCTATCGAAAATTAGTCAATATGAATTAATTTTAGATCCACAACGAGCTTATATTGATGCATTGATTAGAATTTCTATAGATAATAGATGCAGAAAAAACTTAAAACTGATCTAGTCTTTTAGCATATTGTTGTTCATAGAACTTCGCATAATGTCCTTTTTTAACTAATAATTGGTCGTGATTACCTGACTCGACGATTTGTCCATCTTCTAAGACTACTATGCAATCAGCATTTCTAATGGTACTCAGACGATGAGCGACAACAAAAACTGTACGATTTTCCATGACTCTTTCTAATGCCTCTTGGACCAAGGCTTCTGATGAAGAATCTAAAGCCGATGTAGCTTCATCTAATATCATAATACGAGGATTTAACATAACAGCTCTAGCAATTGCTATTCTCTGTTTTTGCCCTCCTGAAAGATTTACGCCTCTTTCTCCTACCCAAGTATGATAACCTTGAGGGAACTGCATAATAAATGAATGTGCATTTGCAATTTGTGAAGCTTTCTCTATTGCCTTAAAGTCTAATTGGTCTTGTCCATAAGCAATATTTTGAGCAATAGTACCTGAAAATAAAATATTTTCTTGTGGAACAATTCCAATCTGTCTTCGTAAACTAACTATATCAAGATCTCTAATATCTATATCGTCAATAGAAATTTTTCCTTTCTGAGGATCATAGAAACGCGAAATTAATTTTACTAAAGTTGTTTTACCAGCTCCTGAAGCTCCGACTAGAGCGATGACTTGTCCAGGTTTAACTAATAAGTTGACATTTTTCAAAACTTGTTTATCTTGTTTGTAGTAGAAACTAACTTCTGAAAGTTCTACTTTACCTAATACTATCGGTAAGTTCAAAGAGTCTTTTTTCTGTTCGATTGCCGGTTGTACATCTATTAATTCAAAAATACGATCTACAGATGCTTCAGCTTGTTTGAATTCATTATAATTACTTGTAATTAAATCAATTGGTTGGAGCAATATAGCAACTGCTGCCAAATAGCTTACAAAGTCTTCTGATTTTAAATTTCCCTGAGAGATTTGCCATCCTCCAATAAAGAATAAAAACATGATACTGACAGCTTCCAAGAATCCAACAATGGGATATTGAGTAGCTTTCAATTTCTCTGTTTTATATCTTGCATTTCTATTATGCCTAGCTTCCTGTGAAAACCTTTCAACTTCATAATCTTGCGCAGCAAATGCTTGTACTACACTAATACCGCTAAAAACTTCTGTAAGCAAAGACGATAAATTAGAAATTCGGCTTTGACTACGGCTAGATAATACTAATAATCTCTCTCCAAAGCTACTAACCAGAACTGCCATTAAAGGAGCTAAAACTAAGCTAGCAATAGTTAGTTGCCAATTCAGATAAAGCATATATAAAGGAATGACAATCAATTGAAGTACGTTTGAAACAAATTGATGGGATAACTTATCTACAATTTCTCCAATTTTATCTATATCTTCAGTTAATCGATAAGTAAGGTCTCCTGTTGATGAAGTTTCAAAGTAATCTAGCCCTAACTTATGTAAGTGTGCATACGTTTTTTTGCGCACAGTTAAAACCATTTCCAAGGAGGCATTAATCATAAAGATATTCTGTCCATATTGAAAAATACCTCGTATTAAGAAGGCTAATGCTCCTAATCCTAGCCAGTAAGTAACCTCTTGAAGTCTTCCTTGTCCAATATACAAAGATACTTTTCCTGCAAGATGTGGAAGCGATAAGGTTACTAGGACGAAACCTAAAATACATAACAATCCCTTAGATAGGGATAACCATTCTTTTAATAAATAAGGTAATAAGCGTAACCAATTTGATTTTTTTTTCATGTTAAAAAACTAGAACCATTTTTATCTTTCTGTTAGTAAATGGTGATTTTATAAACCTTTAACTTAATAAATATTAATTATTATTAACACCTAAATGTTTTAATAAAGAATTTGCAATTCTAATAGAAGCTCCAGGAGGACCAAATCTATTTTGCCCTTGTTCTATACAATCTAAGAGGTATTTTTTATTATTTATAGTATCTACTACGCATTTAGCAGCCTCTTTTAGAGTTTCTAATGATGCAGGGCCTGTTCCGATAGTCTGGGCACAGCTGCCAATTAATCTTGTTTGTGCTTCAGCGAAACTATAGGTAAACTGGGGGCCTTCTCCAGGTATTTGAATTACTGGCTTTCCAATAGCTATACCTTGATCTACTGCCAATCCTGCCATTCCGAGCATTAAAGTACATTCATGTAAAATATCATTAAAAGCATCTGAATAGCATAATATTTCTATACTTACTGCATCATCCTTATAAATTAGTTTATTTCCATTACATTCCCACCCTTTGCTATCAGCAATTTCTCCTAATTTATGCATTAGTTTCGGAACTAGGGCTGCACGAAATTCAACTTTTGGGAAAGGTATAAGCTTACAAATTTCCAGAACAAGATCTAACTGTAATGTAAAGTTACGAATCGCTTCTGGTAGTCTTGAACCTGGTAGAAGAGCGATCATAGGATTATTAGTCTTAAGACTTAGATCTTTTCCAGTAGGCTTTAGTTTGTCAAGAGAAGGTATACCACCAAATTGAGCTTTATTAATATGTTGATTTTGTAAATCTTGAGCAGTATAAGGATCTCTGGTAAACACAGTCAAACATCGAGAAGAACGTAAAAAGGTACCCAGGAGAGGACCTATGTTTAATTTTCCTTCATAAAGAGCAGACAAGCAAGAAATGAAAGAAACATAAGGGCGACCAGTAGAATAAGCAAAACCTTGAGATATTGAATCTCCTGTAGCCATTATTAAATCACAAGTAGCAGAGTACTCCCAAACCTTTTGTAGCTGCCTCCAAGTTAAACCTAGTAATCCCGACTGTAAGTCTTTCAAAAAATGTAATCTATTAGTATAAGAGAAGCCACCAGATGGTATATTCTGTGTCGGGCCAATAATAGGAACTCCCAGTCGACGATAAGCATTACCTTCACCAACTATAGACATTGCTGCTATATCTACATTGGGATATATCTCTAATAAAGTTTCAATAATATAAGATGAATGATTATCTTCTCCATGACCATTACTAATAAATAAGATTCGTTTTGATGATGATGACATAATGATTTTTTCAGGAAATTTCTGATAATTACTATTTAAACCCAAATTGTAGAATTTACTAATTTTGTTTTGAAAAAGTTATTTAAATATTACTAAACTAACTTTTGTAGGAGTTTAAAAATTTATCTAGCCGATTGAGGTTTCATAAAATGAAAATAACGTTAAATGAAATATAAACTGACTTTTAGCTCCCGAGAAAAATAAACACGAACTTCTCAGTTAGCATATATTAGTAGATCATATTCTGATTTATTAATGTAATTCTTCGACACATTATTTTGAATAAAAACTATGATAAATATCAACAAAAAATAAACGGTATTTATTATAATCTAAATTCATTTTTTTTATTAGATTATTTTTGTAAAAAAATTAATAGTTTCTTTTAAAGCTACGATAAATTCATCTACTTCTTCAAGAGTATTATAAAAGTATAAACTTGCCCTAGCACTTCCTGAGATTTGTAACAAACGATGTAACGGTTGAGTGCAGTGATCTCCAGAACGAATAGCTATTCCTTCATTATCTAATAAAGTTGACAAATCACTACCATGTATACCATTTACATTAAATGATGCTAGAGCAGCTCTTCCTGTACCATTTTTAATTTTTGTACCACCATAAATCCTAAGGTCTGGGATTTCTTCTAATCTTTGGAATAAATAACTCGATAACTGTTCTTCATAAGAATGGATAGTATCCATCCCTATCTCTGTTAAATAATCAACAGCTCTTCCTAAAGCTATTGCTTCTGCTATTGCTGGGGTTCCTGCTTCAAATTTGTGAGGTAGTTCTCCATAAGTAAAATGATCAAGAAATACTTTATCTATCATTTCCCCTCCACCTAAGAATGGAGGCATTGATTCTAGGATTTCTCGTTTTCCATATAAAAAGCCAATACCTGAGGGACCACACATTTTATGACCACTTGCGACTAACCAATCACAGTCAATATTCTGCACATCAATTGGAGTATGTGGGACACTTTGACATGCATCAATAAGTACTTTAGCTCCAACACTATGAGATAGTCTAGTTATTTCTTCAACTGGGTTCATGCAACCTAGCATATTAGAGACATGAACTATGGAAACCAGTTTGGTTTTTTTAGATAAAATAGATTTAAAATGATCTAGATCAAGATCTTCATTCTCCGTTAATTGAATGTACTTTATGTTGGCTCCTGTCTGTTTAGCAATTATTTGCCATGGAATTAAATTACTATGATGTTCCATCACAGAAGTCAATATTTCATCTCCTGGCTTAAGATTGTTTAATCCCCAACTATAAGCAACTAAATTAATAGATTCTGTAGCATTTCTTGTGAAAATTATTTCTTCTCGATCATTTGAATTAATAAATTTTGCAAGTTTATCACGAGATGCTTCATAAGATTCTGTAGCTCTAATACTTAAGGAATGAGAACCACGATGAACGTTAGCATTATCTTTTTCATAGTAATGGCGTAAAGCATCAAGAACAACTGTTGGTTTTTGAGACGTTGCAGCACTATCTAGATAAATTAAGGATTTGCCTTGTATTGTTTGATTTAAAACTGGAAACTCATTTCGAATATTTTGAATTAAAGTCATAATAAAATTACTGTAAGTATTTTACAATTCAATAGTTTGTGCAGATAAACTAATATTATTTAATATCAGAAGCAATATACTTTATCAGTTTTTGTTCGAGAGATTTATGAGGTATCTTCATTAATATTTCACGCATAAAAGCATCTACTAGCAGATGACGCGCTTCAAGTTCGCTTAAACCACGACTTTGTAGATAAAAAAGCTCATTAGCTTCTAACTGGGTAATAGTAGCACCATGAGAACATTTAACATTGTCTGCTATGATTTGGAGCTCTGGCTTAGTGTTTATATGAGAATTTTTTGATAACAGTAAATTACGATTTAGTTGTTTAGCTTTAGTTATTTGAGCAAGTTTAGATACAATAATTTTTCCATCAAAAATTCCATGAGCTTTATCATCAATGACGTATTTGTGTAACTGATCAATTATTCCGTTAGGATAATTAAGATTAATAGAAGTTTTAGTACAAGAAATTTGGTCATTACCAAGAAGACTCAAGCCATTTAAATAGCTTTCTGTCCGAGCTCCATTTTGAAAAATTTCTATATTATTACGAGAAACCTTCGATCCTAAATCAAACTGATTTAGGACATAAAAACTGTCTTGATTTTGAGTAATATTACTTTTGCTAATATGGAAACTAATATTTGATTCCAGCTGTATTCGACTATGAATAACTCGTGAATTATCTTTTAAAAAAATTTCTGTTACAGAATTAGTAAAATAAGGAACAATTTGATCTAATTCCAAATATGGATTTTCTACAGTTGAATAGTATTCAACTATAGAAAGATCAGATCCCTTCTCTGCTACAACTAATGTACGTGGTTGTATTAGTAAAGAATTTTTCTGTTTAGTTGCAATAAATAACAACTGAATTGGATCTTTAATAGTTATATTCTCGTTAACTATTATGATTGCAGGATCAACTAGGCCTATCGTATTAAGTCTACTAAATATATCTTTCTTATTTTGGTCACTATTTAACAAAGTATATATTTCATTTTTCTTTATATCTGGTACATCTTGCAATGTACCAATAAATATATCATCAGACGATAAAGCAATATCTGATAAAGCTCTATCATATTGGCCATCTACAAATACGATGCAATTAGAATTAGCTTCAGAAACAACGAGATCTTTAATACTTTCTTTTGTAATTTTTGTAGCTTTTGCAATTTTAAATTGATATTTATATAGTTCCGCAAGATTCATAAATCTCCATTCTTCCTCTTTAGAGGTAGGAAAAGATAACTCTTTAATTTTCTGAAGTGAATCCTGTTTTAAACTTTGAAAACTATCAATATCATCAATATGAAATTGACTTAATAGGTTGTCTAAATAAACTTCTTTATTCGTTGTTTCTAATATGGAGTTTTTCATGCATTTAAAATTAATAATTGCAAATACAAAGATAATCTTGAATTGTAAAATATTCGAAATGACTAAGGTTTTAAGATTTTGATATTTAATAAACTATTAAATATACAAGTAATCTAAATTCCCTTTAGTAATTTTTCTTCTATAAAATCATAACCAGTTTCTTCTAATTCTAAAGCTAGCTCTTTGCCACCACTAATAACAATTTTTCCATCATACATAACATGAATATGATGAGGCTCAATATATGTAAGCAACCTTTGATAGTGAGTAATTAGTAAAAAAGCATTGTTAGCATGAGCTAATTGATTAACTCCATCAGCAACAATTCTTAAAGCATCAATATCTAAACCAGAATCAATTTCATCTAAAATAGCTAATGTTGGCTCTAATAATGCCATTTGAAGAATTTCATTACGTTTTTTTTCTCCACCAGAGAAACCTTCGTTTAAGCTTCTGTCTAAAAAAGCAGGGTTCATCTTAACAATATCTAACTTTTGTTCAACTAAATCTTCAAAATCAAAAGTATCTATTTCTTCTAATCCTAAATGTTTTCTCCGAATATTATAAGCAACTCTGAGAAAATCAAGATTACTTACTCCAGGAATCTCTAAAGGATATTGAAAAGCTAAAAAAATCCCTTCTAGTGCTCTCTCGTTCGGCTCTTTTTCTAGAATATTTTGTCCTTTATAAATTATTTCTCCTCCAGTGACTTCATAGTCAGGATGTCCTGCAATAACTTTTGAAAAAGTACTTTTTCCAGATCCATTTCTACCCATGATTGCATGGATTTCTCCTGCTTTAATTTCTAAGTTAACACCTTTTAAAATAGGAGTTCCATTAATATTGGCAGATAAATTCTTGACAGATAAGATAACATTGTCCATAGTTTTTTTTTAAATACCTAATAACAAACTAACTATATTTCAATTAATACTCGTATTTTAATTGATCAAACAATAATTTAATTATATTAACCTACGCTTCCTTCTAACTTAAGGCTTAGTAATTTATCCGCTTCAGAGGCAAATTCCATAGGTAATTCATTTAATACATCTTTGCAGAATCCACTAACTATAATTGAAACTGCATCTTCTTCAGGAATACCTCTCTGAGCGAAGTAAAACAATTGATCTTCTCCTATTTTAGAGGTAGAAGCTTCGTGCTCAACCTTTGTCGTATTATTATTTGCTTGGATATAAGGAAAGGTATTGGCTTCTGCATTATCCCCAATTAACATGGAGTCACACTGAGAATAATTTCTAGCCCCTTTAGCCTTAGGATTCATCTTGACCAAGCCTCTATAACTATTTTTAGAATTTCCTGCAGAAATTCCTTTTGAAATGATAGTACTGCGGGTATTTTCCCCAATATGTATCATTTTAGTTCCAGTATCTGCTTGTTGTTTATTATTAGTAAGCGCAATAGAATAGAATTCTCCAATAGAATTATCCCCTAATAATACACAGCTTGGATATTTCCAGGTAATGGCTGAGCCTGTTTCTACTTGAGTCCAAGATATTTTAGAATTGACTCCTTTGCAAAGTCCCCTCTTAGTAACGAAATTATAAATCCCTCCTTTTCCTTTTTCGTCACCAGCATACCAATTTTGAACGGTAGAATATTTAATACTGGCATTATCCAAGGCGACAAGTTCAACCACTGCAGCATGCAACTGATTAGTATCAAACATTGGAGCGGTACAACCTTCTAAATAACTAACTGATGCCCCTTCTTCTGCTACTATTAGAGTTCTTTCAAATTGTCCTGAACTTCCATTGTTAATACGAAAATATGTTGAAAGCTCCATAGGGCACTTTACACCTTTAGGAATAAAAGCAAAAGAGCCATCACTAAATACAGCAGAATTTAAAGCAGAAAAAAAGTTATCAGTGATAGGTATGACACTTCCGAGATATTTTTTAACCAACTCAGGATATAACTTTAGTGCTTCAGATATAGAACAAAATATAACTCCAGATTCAGATAACTTTTCTTTAAATGTTGTAACTATTGATACACTATCAAAAATGACATCAACAGCCACATTACTGAGACGTTTTTGTTCTGACAGAGAAATTCCAAGTTTATTAAAAGTTTCTATCAATGCAGGATCAACTTCATCTAGATTATTAAGTTTCTCTTTTTTTTGCTTTGGAGCAGCATAATAAATAATATTTTGATAATCAATTTTTGGATATGTAACATGGGCCCAAGAAGGCTCTACCATCTTCTGCCATTGTTTAAAAGCTTTGAGACGGAAATCAAGCATGAAATCTGGTTCATCTTTCTTTGCTGAAATGAGACGTACTACTTCTTCATTTAAGCCGCAAGGAATAGTATCAGATTCAATGTCAGTAACAAAGCCATATTTATAAGGTTGATTGACTAGGTTCTTGACGGTTGTTGCATTCATTAGATTTTAAGTTCTCCATTTCTCTATAATGATTCTCACCAGGCAGTGGAGAGTTAAATAATTTTAGATGACTCAAAATTATTATCATAAATAAGGCGTAGATCATAACAGCCTTAAAATATGTGTTCTTTGAGCAGCAATCAATAAAATAACATTTATATGTCTTAATTATATCTCATAGTAAACTAATTAGTTGATAAAGTGTTATCTCTTAAAGCTATATCAACTGTGCTTTCAGGTTTTTGCAGTTAACACACACTTTGATTTAAAAAACAATAACTGTATAACTCCTTTTAATTAAATAAAATATTTTCTAACATTTACTTAGGAAATAAAGTTATCGTAAAAACTTACAAAAGCCTCTAATAGCATTTAAAACAATTTATGGTAGCTAAAAACATACAAAACCAAAGAAATGGTAAAACAATAATTAATACTAAGAAAAGTTTAAAAATTACAATATATTTATTTTCTAATGAGTTTTGTAAATGAGTTAAAGACATATTACTTCTCAAATAAATATGAATAGTTGCTAGGATCTTTTTTATAGATTTCAATCGAAGCAATAAGAGGAAAAATCATAAAAGCAATAGAAAAACATGCTTATAAGTGTTCAATGCAATTAAATATAAATTATTGATTTAATGTTAATTTTTATGAATCTATTTAATTTATAATTTTTTTCTACGTAAGTTTTAGCATATGTATAATTCATATTAAAGTATGAATTTTGTTTTTTTTTAATAAAGAAGAGTAAAGTGTGTTATAGTATTTTCTGCCCATGCAAAGCTCGTATAGGGTCTATTTTATTGCTTCCTTAGCTCAGTTGGTAGAGCAACTCACTTGTAATGAGTAGGTCGTCGGTTCAAGTCCGACAGGGAGCTTCGCTAAAGTAAGATGAATTATAATTACAATCTTAATTGGTATTTTTCCTTCTAAGCAATAATGTCCTCATGTAGATACAATAATCTAGTAATCTATATTCAACTTAATAGTTAGAAATCTTAATCTCGTATTTAGCAAATATGAGAGAGCAGTTCAAAAGCAAAGTTAATTTTAAAAAAATATCTTATGTTTAAAACTTTATTTGGTGATCCCAACACTAGAAAAATTAAAAAGTTCCATCCTGTTGTTGCAGAGATTAATGCATTAGAAGCAGATATTCATAAATTATCTGATCAACAGCTTAAATATAAAACAAATGAATTCAGAGAGTTACTAGAAACAGTCAATAGTGACGAAGAATTAAGAAATATCTTAAATGAAATTCTTCCAGAGGCTTTCGCTGTTGTAAGAGAAGCAAGTATTCGTGTTTTAGGAATGCGCCATTTCGATGTACAACTTATTGGTGGAATGGTTCTTCATAAAGGGCAAATTGCGGAAATGAAAACTGGAGAAGGGAAAACCCTTGTCGGAACCTTGCCTGCTTATTTGAATGGACTTACAAAAAAAGGGGTTCATATTGTTACTGTTAACGATTATTTAGCTCGTAGAGATGCAGAATGGATGGGACAAGTTCATCGTTTTCTTGGGTTAAGTGTTGGACTTATTCAATCAGGAATGAATCCTGAAGAACGTAGAAAAAATTATTCTTGTGACATAACTTACACTACTAATAGTGAGTTAGGTTTTGACTATTTACGGGATAATATGGCAACGTCTATGTCTGAAGTCGTACAACGCCCTCCATACTATTGCATTATTGATGAAGTTGATTCTATATTGATAGATGAAGCTCGTACTCCATTAATAATATCTGGGCAAGTAGAGAGACCAACAGAAAAGTATCTTAAGGCTACTGAAATTGCAAAACATCTTGAAAAACAATTATCTGAAGATGATCAAAAAGAATACGAAGTAGACGAAAAAGCTCGTAATGTCCTAATGACTGATCAAGGTTTTGAGAAAGCTGAAAAACTATTAGGAGTTCAAGACTTATATGATCAAGAAAACCCTTGGGCTCATTATATTTTCAATGCTGTTAAAGCTAAAGAACTGTTTACCAAAGATGTTAACTATATAGTTAAAAACCAAGAAGTTGTTATTGTTGACGAATTTACTGGCCGTGTCTTAGCTGGAAGACGTTGGAGTGATGGACTTCATCAAGCTATCGAAGCTAAAGAAGAAGTTCCTATTCAAAAAGAGACACAAACTTTAGCTACTATTACTTATCAAAATTTTTTCCTGCTATATAATCAATTATCAGGAATGACCGGGACCGCTAAAACAGAAGAAACAGAATTAGAAAAAATCTATAATCTCCAAGTTACAATTATTCCAACTAATAGACCTTCCCAGCGCCATGATAATCCAGATGTAGTATATAAAACGGAAAAAGCCAAATGGAAAGCAGTAGCACAAGAAGTTGAAGAATTTCATAAGTTAGGGCGTCCTATTTTGGTTGGAACAACTAGTGTTGAAAAGTCAGATGTAATATCTGCTCTACTTCAAGAAAAGAATATTCCTCATAATATTCTGAATGCTAGACCAGAAAATGTAGAAAGAGAATCAGAAATTGTTGCACAAGCAGGCAGGAAAGGAGCAGTAACAATTGCTACTAATATGGCAGGAAGGGGGACAGATATTATTTTAGGCGGAAATTCAGATTACATGGCACGTCTTAAAATCCGAGAATATTTAATGCCCCAAGTTGTTATACCTGAAGATAATAATTTAACAAAAGAGAAAAAAATTAGTAATACTAATTCTCGAGGCTTTGGGCAAGATCAGAACAAGAAAAAATGGCAACCGTCAGTTGATATTTTTCCTACTCAACTTTCTCAAAAAACACAAGAATTGATTAAAAGTGTAGTTAAATTTGCTGTTGACAAATATGGGCTGCAAAGTGTTACAGAACTAGAGGCAGAAGAGAAAATAGCCATTGCTTCTGAAAATGCACCTACTGAAGATGTTTTTGTTCTCAAATTGAGAGAAGTCTATAAAATCATACGTCAAGAATATGATGTATATACAGATGCAGAACATGACGAAGTGGTGAAACTAGGAGGGTTATATGTAATGGCTACAGAGCGCCACGAATCTCGTCGAGTTGATAATCAATTAAGAGGAAGATCTGGAAGGCAAGGAGATCCAGGAACAACTAAGTTTTTTCTGAGTTTAGAAGATAATTTATTAAGAATATTTGGTGGAGATCGTGTTGTAGGGTTAATGAATGCTTTTCGAGTTGAAGAAGAAATGCCTATTGAGTCAAAGATGTTAACCCGTTCTCTAGAAGGGGCTCAAAAGAAAGTAGAAACTTTCTATTACGATACTCGAAAGCAGGTTTTTGAGTATGATGAAGTAATGAATAATCAGAGACGAGCTATTTATGCTGAACGTCGTCGTGTACTAGAGGGCTTAGATCTTAAAGAACAAGTTTTGCAATATGCAGAAAAAACAATGGATGAGATTGTTGATGCATATGTTAATCCAGAACTTCCGCCCGAAGAGTGGGATGTGAAAAATTTAGTAAATAAGATTAAAGAGTTTGTTTATCTCCTAAAAGACATTGTTGCGGAAGATGTGGAAGAAATGACTGTTGGAGAAATGAAAATTTTTCTTCATGAAGAAGTTCGTAAAGCTTATGACATAAAAGAAAATCAAGTTGATAAAACCCGACCTGGTTTAATGAGAGAAGCAGAAAGATTCTTTATACTACAGCAAATTGATACACTATGGCGTGAGCATTTACAATCTATGGATGCTTTAAGAGAGTCTATTGGATTGAGAGGTTATGGGCAGAAAGATCCACTTATTGAATATAAACAAGAAGGTTATGAAATGTTTCTGGAAATGATGGTTGATATTCGAAGAAACGTCGTTTATTCTTTATTTCAATTTCAACCTCAAGAACAACCTCCAACAGTATAATTGGAAAGTTACATAACTATGGGAAACGGAGAGGGTGGGATTCGAACCCACGTTGGCTTTCACCAAACCCGATTTCAAGTCGGGCGCATTCGACCACTCTGCCACCTCTCCACATTCATGGAAACATTATCTTAACATATAACTATTAAAAATTCCTAAAACAATATAGCAATCAATCTTTGTAAGAAAAATATGTAAAAGTCAGCACTATTATCAACATTTGGAAATAGGGTTAAGAAAGTTACTTTAAATTAAAAAAAGATAACTTTTTAAACTAATTTTTTAATTTGTATCTTAGATTAAGATAGTTAATAATTATTAAAATCTACTTATTCCTTTGAGAATGTTTTTTCATAGCTTGTTATTTTACAAATGTCTAATAACATATGATTTTTTGTACAGTAATTAACAAAATTCTTTTTTATGCACTTAGTCTTTAAAAAAGAATTTTCTTAGATTGCTGTTTATTATTTATGTAAGAGAATTACTCGTAAAAACTCTTAACAAAATGATTTTATTCTTAATAAATGGTTCTTAAGAATATTTTTATTGAAAAGAGAAATGTATTTAGGTTATTAGTTAAGAAGTTACATATAGTAATAACTAAAATGTACGAACACCACCTAATACTTGTGGATTCTAGATATAGAACACAAGTATACCCTCTATTAATAAATATTTATTTTAGTAAATGACCTTAGAAAAAGTAAAACCTAAAAAATTTGTCTTAACCACTCCTTTATATTACGCGAATGACTTACCACACGTTGGTAGCGCGTATACAACGATGATAGCTGATGTTATTAGTCGCTATAAAAAACTTAAAGGAGAAGAAGTTCTTTTTATCACAGGAACTGATGAACATGGTCAAAAGATAGAAAGAAATGCTGAAGCAAACAACTTACCTGCACAAGAGCATTGTGATCGAATTGTCAGTAGTTTTAAACTACTATGGGATAAGTTAGACATACAGTACGATCGTTTTAGTCGTACAACAGATACCCAGCATCAAAAAATTGTTTATGAATTTTTTCAGCGTGTTTGGGATAATGGTGACATTTATCTTTCTAGACAACAAGGATGGTATTGTGTAGCTTGTGAAGAATTTAAAGAAGAAAGAGAGTTGTTGGAAAATGGTTGTTGCCCTGTGCATTTTAATAAAAAAGCAGAGTGGTATGATGAAGAGAATTATTTCTTTAAATTGTCTAAATATCAATCACAATTAGAAGAACTATATAAAAATAATCCTGAATTTATTAAGCCAAAAAGTTGTCGTAATGAAATCTTAAAATTTGTTAACCAAGGGTTGAAGGATTTTTCTATATCTAGAGTTAATGTAAAATGGGGATTTACTGTCCCTAATGATCCAAATCATACTATTTATGTTTGGTTTGATGCCCTTCTAGGTTATATTACTGCTTTACTAGAATCAGAATCAAAAGATTCAACGCTAGATAATGCTATTTCGCAAGGATGGCCTGTTAACTTACATTTAATAGGAAAAGATATTCTACGATTTCATGCAGTTTATTGGCCCGCTATGCTTATGTCAGCAAAGCTATCTTTACCTGAATATATATTTGGTCATGGATTTTTAACAAAAGATGGGCAAAAAATGGGTAAAAGTTCAGGTAATACTTTAGATCCATTTGAATTAGTTAATAAATATGGTCCAGATCCTATACGCTACTATTTTCTAAAAGAGATAGAATGTGGAAAAGATGGTGACTTTAATGAAACCCGTTTTATAAATACTGTTAATGCTGATCTTGCTGATGATTTAGGAAACCTTCTAAATCGTACTTTAGGGATGACTCAGAAGTACTGTGAAGGGTTATTGCCTCCTATGAGTGGAATAGACTTGCCTAAAGAACATCCACTTAAAAAGATAGGATTAAATTTAGGGGAAAATGTAATCAAAGCTTACGATAATCTTAAATTTAACGAGGGTTGCGAAGAAATTTTTACCTTAATTAGAGCAAGTAATAAATTTATTGACGAGCAAGCCCCTTGGACTTTGTTTAAAAAAGGAGAACAAAAAGAAGTGGAAAAGATTTTATATGGAGTGTTAGAATCGGTGCGTCTTGTTGCTTATTTATTAGCTCCAATTATTCCAAACCTCAGTAGTAAAATCTATAAACAACTTGGTTTTTCAGTTGATTTCAATCAAGTTGAATGTTTAGAAGAAGTTATTCCTTTTGATAAACATAGTCAATGGGGAAAACTGGCTCATAACAATTTTTTATCTAAACCTCAACCTATTTTTGTTAAACTTGATACTTCTTTAAAGAACGACTTTTAGAAACTAAGAAAATCAAAAATTTTCTATTTTTTATTGAAAAAACCAACATAACGATGAAATACAAAACTGAACTTACAAATAACTTTCATAATAATTCGACCTTTTTTGATGATCAAAGAGGTATAGCAACAATGTATGACGATTTTGAGGATGATTTGCTTTTTACTCCTGAGCAAATGCTAGAAAATAGAGGAAGAGTTGCCATTTTTATTGATGGTTCTAATTTATTCTATGCAGCATTACAACTAGGTATTGAGATTGACTATACTAGACTACTTTATCGTTTAACAGAAGGTTCACGACTTCTTAGAGCTTTTTTCTATACTGGTGTAGATCGAACTAATGAAAAACAGCAAGGATTTTTGTTGTGGATGAGAAGAAATGGCTATCGGGTTATCGCAAAAGATCTAGTTCAACTTCCAGACGGATCGAAAAAAGCTAACTTAGATGTGGAAATTGCTGTTGACCTTATGGCGTTAGTTGGCTCCTATGATACAGCAATAATTGTGAGCGGAGATGGCGACTTGGCTTATGCAGCAAATTCTGTTAGTTACCGTGGAGCAAGAGTAGAAGTTGTCAGCCTGCGATCTATGACTAGTGATAGTCTCATTAATGTTGCAGATCACTACATAGATCTTGATCAAATAAAAGAAGATATTCAGAAAACTTCCAGAACTAATTTAGCCTACAATAGCTATCCTACTGTTGGAATGTTAGAACAGAACAAACCACGTTAATATTAAAATAGAAAAATATTCGATTATCATTAAAAGGTAATGGATCAAAAGTATAAAAATCAACAACAGCATTCTCTACAATTAAAATTAATTAGAAAGGGAATGCTGCTGCTATTATTAAGCTTACTAGCTTGTCAGGCAGAAGAAAAAACTAGTACAAACACTAATAATTTAGGAAAAGTAAAAGAAGAAACGAATTTAAATCTTCAAAATGCTACTTTAGAGCAATCTGATGCTGATGGAAAATTGCTCTGGAAAATACAAGTAGACGAAGCAAAATACAGCCCAGACCGTGAGAAAGCAACTTTAACTGCTGTTAAAGGTAATATCTTTGAAAAAGGTACGCTAGTTTTGCAAATTAAGGCAGATTATGGAGAAATTCAAGGAAATGGAACTAAAATTTTTCTAAGAAATAATGTTTTAGCAATTGATCCAAGAAATCAAATTGTTATTCGTAGCGAGGAGATAGAATGGCAGCCACAAGAATTACTTTTAACAATGCGTAAAAATTTACGAGGTTTTCATCCTGAGCTAGAAGTTTCTGCCAACGAAGGAAAATATTATACAGATAAGCAAAAATTTGAATTAGAAGGGCAAATTGAAGCTATATCAGAACATAAAAAGATAAAGATGACTACAGAACATTTGTTTTGGGAAATACAAAAACAAATGGTAACTAGCAATCAGTTATCAAATATTGCAAGGTTTAAGGACGATGTTATAACGGCTAATCTTATAGCTCAAAAAGCAGTTATACACCTAAACAAACAACATATTCTTGTTAAAGATAATGTTGAATATAAATCTATTCAACCACCTCTTCAAGTATCTGCTAATGCAATTTTGTGGAATTATAAAACTCGTCAAATATTTTCAGATCAACCAGTCCAGCTGGTGCAATACGAAGATAATATTACACTTATTGGGAATAAAGCTCATGTTGATTTAAATAATAATATTGCTTATCTCAAAGGAAAAGTTCAAGGACTAAATAAAAATAATAAAAGTACATTACAAGCTAATAATTTAACTTGGTATATTATCGATCAAAATATTGAAGCTGTAGGTAGTGTTTTTTATCATCAAGATGAAAACCCGAGGTTTACTCTGGCTGGAGACAAGGCTAATGGAAGTTTGAAAGAGAACACTATAATAGTAACTAATAGCGATAAAGAAAAACGTGTTGTTACTGAATTTTTTACGGATTCAAAATAAACTTAATAATTAATATTAATTATTTTTGTTAGGTATGGTGTGGATAAAAAAAATTATTAGCCCAATGTAGATATAGTACCTTTAATTTTCGGACAGAATTACTGAATAATCAAATTTTTAAATATAGTTGCTGAGTATTATTGGTTCTATATATTAAGCAAAGTTAATATAATTTAGTTTTCTAATATTAGGTTTTCAAAGTTAATTATTTTCTATGCTAAGATGCATATTGAATTAAATAATAAGAACTAATATATTATTCTTGTTTATCTAAAATATATTTTTTTTATGAAAAAAATTGCTCTTATAGATAAAAATGCTTGGTAAAAATGCAAGTAAATACTATTCCTCCCGTTGATTTAGTTCGTCAATACGAATCTATTAATAAAGAAATCGATAATACGATCCTCGAAGTGGTACGTTCTGGTCACTATATTGGCGGCTCTGTTGTACAAGATTTTGAAAAGCAACTAGCTCAGTATATAGGTACTTCTGAATGTTTAACATGTAATTCAGGTACTGATGCTCTTTATCTAGCTTTAAAAGCACTAAATATTGGCTTTGGTGATGAAGTAATTACAACTCCTTTTAGCTTTATAGCTACTGCAGAGACAATTAGTCTTGCAGGAGCAAAGCCAATATTTGCTGATATCGAGCGTAATACTTTTAATTTGGATTTAGAGAATATAGAAAAAATAATTAATCCAAAAGTTAAAGCAATTATTGTAGTTCATCTTTTTGGACAACCTGTCAATATGACTCGTTTAATGGAAATTGCCAATAAACATAATTTATATGTCATTGAAGATTGTGCTCAAGCTACTGGAGCTAAATGGAATAATAAGACTGTTGGTAGTATTGGGCATATAGGTTGTTTTAGCTTTTTTCCTACAAAAAATTTAGGAGCATGTGGAGACGGCGGAGCAATTACAACTAATGATTATGCAATTGGCCAAACTATTAAAATTATTAAAGAACATGGCTCAATGAAGCGTTATCATCATGATGTAGTTGGTATTAATAGTCGTTTGGATGCTATCCAAGCTGCCATTTTACAGGTAAAACTTCGTTATTTGGATAAATGGAATGAAGAAAGACGTGAAATAGCTCATTATTATCATAAACTACTAAGTTCGATTCCAATGATACAGTTACCCGAAGAAATTATTGGAGGGTATCATGTTTGGAATCAATATACGATCTTAGTAGCAAACGGAATCGATAATAATAAAGATTATAATAGAGATTTTTTGAAGAAATATTTACAAGATAAAGGAATTATTTCTATGGTCTATTATCCTATACCTATTCATTTGCAAAAAGTTTATGCAAATTTAGGGTATCAAAAAACGTCATTTCCAATTACTGAACAGGTATCTTATGAAGTACTTTCTTTGCCTATGTTTCCTGGTATGTTGACGCAAGAACAAAAAAGAGTTGCTAACGCTATTGCAACCAGCTTTAATCAGTAATTAATCATTGTGATTCAATTGCTCTTCTGGAAAAAATATTTTCCAGAAAAATTATAAATTAAGATATAAAAGTTATCAATAAATAGAATATTGTAATTTGTAATACAAATACATATTTACATTTTTATTAATTTTATTTTTCCAAAGTTCAATATTTTTCTATTTTTCAGAACATGGATAATACTAAATAAATATTGAAAATAATTAAAATTTATTATTAATTAAGATTATTAGGATAACTTAAAATATGATGCTTATAACCTTAGAAAAGTAACATGTTAAATCATCACAAAGAAGATACTATAGAATCTGTTCTTAAAGAAAAAAGAATTATTCATCCTCCATCTACATTTAGTGCAAATGCACGTATAAAAAGTTTTCAAGACTATGAAAAACTTTATCAAGAATCAATATCGGATTCAGAAAATTTTTGGGGGAATTTAGCAGAGAAGGAATTACATTGGTTTAATAAATGGGATCGTGTCTTAGAATGGGATCCACCCCATGCCAAGTGGTTTCTTAACGGGAAATTAAACATTACTTATAATTGTATTGATCGTCATCTTACCTCTTCAAGACGAAATAAACCAGCTATTGTATGGGAAGGAGAGCCTGGTGATTCAAGGACTTTAACTTACGAAGAACTTCATGTAGAAGTGTGTAAATTTGCTAATGTACTGAAGCAATTAAAAGTCACAAAAGGGGATTGTGTGGCAATTTATATGCCCATGATACCTGAAGCTATAATTGCCATGCTTGCCTGTGCTCGTATTGGTTCAGTTCATACAGTCATTTTTGGAGGCTTTAGTGCCGAATCCTTAAAAGATCGCTTAAAAGATTCACAAGCAAAAATCCTTGTTACTGCAGATGGTGGTTTTCGCAAAGATAAAATTATCTCCCTCAAATCTCAAGTTGATATAGCTCTGAAAAATAATTCCTCAATTGTCGAAAAAGTAGTAGTAGTAAAACGTACAAGTGAAAGTATTGCCATGGAACATGGCCGTGATTACTGGCTGCATGACTTGCAACAAGATATATCTGATAATTGTCCTCCAGAAATCATGGATAGTGAAGATGCTCTGTTTATTCTTTATACTAGTGGAAGTACTGGAAAACCTAAAGGAGTAGTTCATACTATTGGTGGATATAGTTTATATACTCACATAACGACGAAATGGATCTTTGACATACAAGATACAGATACTTATTGGTGTACAGCAGATATAGGATGGATTACAGGACATAGCTATGGTGTCTATGGTCCATTATCAAATGGAGCTACTTCTTTATTTTATGAAGGTGTTCCTCGACCTTCAAATCCTGGTTGCTTCTGGGATATTATAGAAAGATATAAAGTTAACATTTTTTATACTGCACCAACAGCTATACGTTCTTTTATAAAAATGGGAGATGATATACCTAAAAAATTTAATTTATCTTCTCTACGACTTTTAGGAACTGTAGGAGAACCTATAAATCCTGAAGTTTGGATGTGGTACTACGAAATAATAGGTAATGAAAAGTGTCCTATTGTAGATACTTGGTGGCAAACAGAGACAGGTGGAGTAATGATTACATCTTTACCTGGAGCAATATCTAGTAAACCAGGTTCGGCTTCTCTACCTTTCCCCGGTATTGTTCCAGACATAGTGGATAAAAATGGTGATAATGTCCCTGATAATACTGGTGGATTGTTGATAATTAAAAATCCATGGCCAAGTATGTTGAGAAATATTCATGGTGATCGTCAACGCTTTGAAGAAAATTATTGGAATTCTTTATCTAAGAAGTCGGACGAGCATATTTATTTCTCAGGAGATAGTGCGCGCAGAGATTCTGATGGCTATTTTTGGATTTTAGGACGTACTGATGATGTGATGAATATTTCAGGTCACCGATTAGGTTCTATGGAATTGGAATCAGCTTTAGTTTCACATCAGGCAGTTAATGAAGCAAGTGTAGTTGGTAAACCCCACGAAATAAAAGGAGAGGATATCTACGCCTTTGTAACACTGAATAATGGTTTTGAAGCAACTAATGAACTAATTAGTGAGCTCAAACAACATGTTGTTCAAGAAATTGGAGCGATTGCTCGTCCTGGAACTATTCAATTTACACGAGAATTGCCAAAAACCCGTTCTGGCAAGATTGTTAGAAGATTTTTAAGACAAATTGCAGCAAACCAAAACATAAAAGGAGATAGATCTACAATAGTTAACCCTGATATTTTAGATGAACTAAAAGAGCAAGCTCAGTTACATAATCATAAATATTAAATAATCTAAATATCTTATTTCATTTTTTAGGAGCTTATTATCTACCACTTAATTTAACAATAAAAATGCCACTAAAATACAACCCTAGAACTGCTCCTGCAAATAAAGACTGAGTCAAGGGATCTGTAGATGGTGTTAAAACAGCTCCTAAAATAACTGCTCCAACGACTATGATTCTCCATTCTTTTAACATTTGTTGAGATGATATAATACCTAAATATCCTAAGATTAATTGGATTACAGGAATTTGAAATGCAATACCAGTACTGAACATTAACAATAAAATAAATTCAAAATAACGATCAATTGACCAGGCCTGTTCAACTACGTTAGATCCGTAAGTTATGAAAAAATTTAATGCGGCAGGTATTAAAATCCAGTAAGAGAATCCTATTCCTGCAAAAAAAAGAACACTAGAGGCCAAAATTGTTGGGCCTATTAATTGGCGTTCTCTACGAGTTAATCCAGGTAAAGTAAATTTTAAGACTTGGTAAATAATAAAAGGACTAGAAATTAGTAAACCACTGTAACCGGCAACTTTTATAGAAACAAAGAAAAATTCTCCAGGTGCTAGCTGTAAAAGTTTTACTCCTTGGGCAGGAACCTCTAGCCATCTCACCAAAGGTTTTATTATGATAAAACACAAGATCACATTAAAGCATATTGCTACTAGCGAATACAAAATGCGCATTCTTAACTCTTCGATATGATCTAGTAATGGCATCTCTACTTCATCTGGTATCTCATTAAGATATTCGTCTTTTTCCAGTTGGCCAGAAGTTTTGCTTAAAGGTTGCTTCATAATATGTAAAATACAGTTTTTTATTGTATGGAATAAGGCTTAACTTCTAGTATAGTTTCTGATCTTGTTTCCTAAGACTTGTAATTGATATTATTATGTTTGGTATTTCTAAGGAATCATTATAATAAATAGTGAGTTTTTCTAAAATTATAGGAATACAATTTCATCTTTAAAAATGTTTATATCTATTACTAAAAAAACTTGTAAAGAATGGACATTAAAAATTTTTTAGTCATGATACGAAAATAATTTTTTAAATAATTTACGACTTATAACGATTTTGCTACTTCTTTTTAGTTATTTTTTTTATCTTGTAAATAAATAATTTTTCTTCGTTTAGGTTCTGTAAAATGACTTTGTTTATACATAACTCGATAAGTCATGTTAGGAGCAAAGCTGTCTCCAAACTCTTTTGCTAATTTAGAAACCCTTTGCCTAGTTTCCTGAAGTTCAGCTTGCAATTCTCTGAGATTAGTTTGTTGTACTCTTAAATAATTAAATGATCTGACGATACTTAAAATTGCAATAGTTGATAGTAACCCATTCATCATTAACTTAGTGATAACTTCTATGGTCATCCATCTGTATTCAAGATGATAGTTGTTAGTATCCTGTTCTTGGTGAATATGCTTTTTAGACATTAGATAATAAATAAAGCTATATTGCTTACGAAGTTCTCTAACAGTAATGCTAGAGAACTGTACATATATCTGCTAAAGCTAGCAGACACATATATTATTTGTAAAGTTCCGTGGACAAACGGAATGCTAGGATACCAGGAACTAAAGCAATAGCTAAAGCAATAAAAATTTGTGCATTAGATAGCATAGGCCGTAAACTCCTTAAAGTTAACAAATGAACTACTTCTCTACTTTGCTTCATGATAAGATTTTATGAAATATTTTGTTACAAAGGTTTAACTTTACTACCTATCTTTTCTTAAAGAAATTAAATTATATTTTCTTTGAGGGACATGGTTCTCAACTTTTAATTACTTAACCTATAATATAAAAAAATAATAAGTAATGAAAAAATAACATGATAAGTTTATTGATTGTTTGGATTACGACGGCAATAAGTCTTTTAATCGTTAGCAAACTTCCTATTGGTGTCAATATGGATAGTTTTAGTAAAGCGTTAAAAGCTTCTATTATTTTTGGAATTCTTAATACCTTGTTAAAACCAGTTTTGGTTTTTTTAACAATTCCTCTAACTATAGTAACGCTTGGATTATCTTTATTAATTATTAATGCTATGATTTTCGGTATTACTTCTGTATTGGTTGAAGGTTTCCGCTTAAAGTATGGTTTATGGAGTGCTATTTTAGGATCAGTTTTTTTAAGCTTGACTAACAATACTGTACTAAAAATACTCTCAATTACAGGTTGGAGCTAAAAGATTAGATATTTTTATTATCACTTTACTTATATGATTTATTAAATTAAATTCTTTTAAATAGTAGGCTATCTGGAAAGTTACTAACTGCTCTTTGGAGCAGGTTTATAGAACGATTATATTCAATAATTGCCTGTAAGAAATCTCCTCTTGCTTTAGATAAATCTCTTTGAGCATCTATTACATCACTCTGTACTCCTATTCCTGCTTGAAATCTCAATCTAGCTAATCTCAAACCCTCTTCTCTAGTAGTAATATTTTTGCGTGTACTCTCTATATTTCCTTTATTAGCAATAAGGTTATAATAAGCCTCTTCAACTTCAAAACGAATTTGGCTACGTAAATCTGCAAATTGAATATTAGCTTGGTCAATTCTACGTTCTGCAGCTTTAACGCCTGCAAAAGCTCTACCGCCATCAAACAATCGCCATCTTAAACGAGTTTCGAAACGATAATTAATTAGTGCTCCTAACGCATCTTCAAATTCATCATTAAAACCATATTGAGCGATAATATCTAGTTTAGGAATAATTTCTGCGATCGCAATACGACGATCTTGTTTTCCTATTTCTACTTGAATAAGTTGTTGTTCTAGTTCTGCACGGTTTTTATATGCTTGAACTATAGTTTCTTCTAATGAAAGTTTCCAATATCCTAGTTCAGTAATATTATCAGCAGCTGACAACTGAATTTTTTGACCTAAGTTCAAAGTTTCCGTGAGCTTTTTTATTGCTATCCTCTGCTTTGCAACAGTTCTTGCTAATTGTTCATTAGCAGTCGCCAAATCTCCATCTGCACGTAATACATCAAACTTAGTTCCCAAACCAGCTCTTTCTAGAAGCCTTGCATCTCGTAAAGTTTGAGTAGCATTCTCAACATCTGCCTGAGCAATAGCCACTTCAGCATCAGCATTTTGTAAAAGATAATAGTTGTCTGTTGCTTCAAAACGAATCTGTTCAGCTATTTGTTCAAGCTGCAGTTGTCGATTTCTAATTTCTCTTTCTGCTTTTCTTATACGACCTTCTCTTTCACCACCAGTGTAAATATCATATCTAAGGGAAACATTAAAAATACCTGTTGTTTCTCTAGAACTTGCTGCAACCTGTTTTTTAAAACCTTGACTAAAATCAGTTGATTGTCTCTCAAAAAATTTATGATTTAAACGTGAGTCTATATCTAAGCTAGGATAAAGTTTTGATTCCTGCTCAGTTAATCTTGCTTTGAATTCTTCTATGGTAACGCGAGCATTTTCTATCTCTTGATTATTTTGTAAAGCTACAAAGATTACCTCTTTGAGGGTAAGAGGCCTATTAAATATAGTGTTTATATTATTCTTTTTAATAGAGGATACAAGAAACCGATCGTCTGTACTTGTATATCTAAAGAACGATTTTAAAGCATAATTACCTTGTTCAAAACTAGGTTTTATAAATAATTTATACTCTTCTTGCATGGTAGGCGAAGCCTGTGCCACTAGTGACAAGTTAAATAGCAACACCATTAAATAACTAGCACATGCGTAGTAATTTAGAAGGAACATAATTTTTTACAAAAATTAAAATTAGATAACTACAGTTTGAACCAAAAATCTAAAATAGAAATACTTACCAAGTTATAATACAGTTTGTAATAATCTGATTCAATAATAAATTTAGTTGATCACTATTGTTACATTACTTACCATAATTAATATATTTTTATGGTTAGCTTAAAACTTTTTTGCAAAATTTTGATGATTTATTATGAAGATTTTTCATACCGTATCAGACTCTATATGAATATCTTTAATGTTTAACAATACAAAGTTCGGGAACCCGTACACTATGAACAGTTGCCAGAACTCCTAATATTTCGTTAAATTAGCACTCAAGGATTAAGAGTGCTAACTCTTAAGTTATCAAAAACTCTTGATTTTTAATAAATATTAAAGGAGGATTTATTCATGGCAGCAATTAGTATCAATGTATCTACTGTTAAACCCCTTGGTGATCGGATTTTTCTTAAGGTTAACCCCGCTGAAGAAAAGACCGCCGGAGGCATTTTGTTACCAGACAACGCTCAAGAAAAGCCTCAGATTGGTGAAGTAGTTTCTGTGGGTCCTGGTAAGCGCAATGATGATGGTAGTCGTTCTGAGCTAGATGTCAAAGTAGGCGATAAAGTTCTTTACTCCAAATATGCTGGAACTGATGTCAAACTATCTGGAGAAGACTATGTATTACTTTCCGAGAAAGATATCTTAGCAGCTGTTGCTTAAAATAAGCATAGCAAACTCTTATTAACTTTATTTAAGATTGACATAACAGAGGAATAATCTATGGCTAAATCTATTGTTTACAATGAAGACGCACGTCGCGCATTAGAAAAAGGGATGGACATCCTTGCAGAAGCTGTTGCTGTTACGCTTGGTCCTAAAGGTCGTAACGTAGTTTTAGAAAAAAAATTTGGTGCACCACAAATTGTTAATGATGGTATTACCATTGCAAAAGAAATTGAGTTAGAAGATCATATTGAAAACACAGGTGTATCTTTAATTCGTCAAGCTGCTTCAAAAACCAATGATGTAGCTGGAGATGGGACAACTACTGCTACAGTATTAGCTCATGCTATTGTTAAAGAAGGTTTACGTAATGTTGCTGCTGGAGCTAATCCTATATCCCTAAAACGTGGTATTGACAAAGCTACTAGTTTCTTAGTAGATAAAATTGCAGAGCATTCAAAACCTATCGAAGATTCTAAAGCTATTGCTCAAGTTGGTTCTATTTCAGCTGGCAATGATGAAGAAGTAGGCAAAATGATTGCTGATGCTATGGATAAAGTTGGCAAAGAAGGTGTTATTTCTCTAGAAGAAGGTAAATCAATGTTTACCGAACTAGAAATTACTGAGGGAATGCGTTTTGATAAAGGGTATATCTCTCCTTACTTTGTTACAGATCCTGAGCGTATGGAAGCAGTTTTTGAAGAACCATGTATTCTTATTACTGATAAAAAAATTAATTTAGTTCAAGATTTAGTTCCCATATTAGAACAAGTTGCTCGTCAAGGAAAATCTCTAGTCATTATTGCTGAAGATATTGAGAAAGAAGCTCTAGCGACTTTAGTAGTTAACCGTTTACGTGGTGTCTTAAATGTTGCTGCTGTCAAAGCTCCTGGTTTTGGAGATCGTCGCAAACAAATGCTCGAAGATATTGCTGTTCTTACTGGCGGTACTGTTATTAGTGAAGAGACAGGATTAAAGTTAGAAAGTGCAACAATTGAAATGTTTGGATCTTCCAGACGTATTATTATGACTAAAGATAATACAACTATTGTAGCTGAAGGTAATGAAGAAGCAGTTAAATCTCGTTGTGATTTAATTCGTAGACAAATTGAAGATTCTGACTCTTCATACGATAAAGAAAAACTACAAGAGCGTTTAGCCAAATTATCTGGTGGAGTCGCAGTTATCAAAGTTGGTGCTGCTACAGAAACTGAAATGAAAGATCGTAAACTTCGATTAGAAGATGCTATTAATGCTACAAAAGCTGCTGTTGAGGAAGGTATTGTTCCCGGCGGTGGAACAACACTGACACATTTTGCTCCAATATTAGAAGAATGGGCGAATACTAATCTTGACGTTAGTGAAGAGTTAACTGGTGCATTAATTGTTGCCCGTGCTTTAACTGCTCCCTTGAAACGTATTGCTGAAAATGCAGGTCAAAATGGAGCAGTTATTGCTGAACGTGTTAAAGAAAAAGATTTTAATACTGGTTATGATGCTGCTTCAGGTCAATTTTCTGATATGTTAGCTAGTGGAATTGTTGATCCAGCAAAAGTAACTCGTTCCGGTATACAAAATGCTGCTTCTATCGCTGGTATGATTTTAACTACTGAATGTATTGTAGTTGACAAACCGGAAAAAGAAAAATCTTCTGCTGCTGGGGGTCCTGGGGATTACGACTATTAAAAAACCTCTTTTTAAATAAATAAGGAATGCTCTGTTTTATTTTAAGACAGAGCATTCCTTATTTAAAAAGAGGTTTAATCTATTTTTTGAAAAATCAATTCTATGGTTTCTTTTTATCTTTAATATCACGAGCAATATAAAAAATTTAACTTTTCTTGTCAATATTTACTCTGGTTGAAGAATCATCAACTATACTCTTATTGTTGTGAGATGAGTTCTCAATAATAAAACCATTATGATTAATTGTATATTCTCTTATACTCTTGTCATGCCAAGAGCCTCTCATTTTAAAAACATTAATAATTTTGGACATTTTCTCATTGTTTTCTATATATTTAAGCATTAATATTGTGTCTGTAATAGTAGAAACATGAGATTCCGTTATTGAATGACTTTCTATGAATTGATCGGTTGTATTCGTAAAAAATACTGTGATTTCTTCTTGCTTTACATATCCTGTTATTCCAATTATAAATTGGCGAAAAGCATTTTTTGTAACGCCTCGAGCTAAAGCGGATAGAGAATCAATAGCAATACGAGAAGGCTTAAATTTAGAAATTTCTGACTTTATAATTTGTAAATGATCTTCTAGACTAGCAGATTCTGGATAAGTGCATAACAATTTAAGAAGTCCTTTTTGCTCCATTTTTCCAAAATCAATACCCCACGACATTGCATTGCGAGACAATTGAGCTTTAGATTCCTCATAAGCAAATAAAATTGTTCTTTCTTCTTGATGACATCCTTCTTCCAAAAACTTACTTAACAATAAAGTTTTTCCAGTTCCTGTTATACCTGTTACTAAAATAATAGAATCTTTTAAAAACCCTCCTCCACACATTTCATCCAGAGTTTGCACTCCAGAGGAAATACGTACATTAGATGATCTTTGAGTTAATCTCATAGCTCCCAAGGGAAATATATTAATTCCATCATTAATAATAGTGAAAGGGTATTCTCCATTCATATGAGTAGTACCACGTAATTTAAGAATTTCGATTGTACGACGACGACGTTCTTCTTCCAAAACATTACGTACAACAATTACATTGTCTGAAACGAATTCTTCGATACCAAATCTAGCAATCTGCCCATACTCTTCTACTCTTTCTGTAGTTAAGATAGAAGTTATTTCTAGTTGTTTTAATCTAGCTACAAGACGAAAAATTTCTCTCCTTATTACGGCAACTGCATTATATTGTTGAAAAACTGCAGTTACAGAGTCAATAGAAACGAGTTTAGCTTTATATTTATGGATAGCATATTGTATTCGTTCAATTAACGCTGATAAATCAAAATTTTCAAATATTTCTTGTCCTTCAGGATTTGGAGATGCATCAAGAATAAATAAATAACCATCGTCAACTAGCTTTTGTAAATCCCAGCCAAAACTATATGCGTTTTCAATAATGTCATCTGGAGACTCCTCAAAGGTAACGAAAAGACCAGGATAATCAAAATACTTAATTCCGTTATATAAAAACTGTATAGCAAGAAGTGTTTTACCAGTTCCTGAAGTTCCACTAACAAGGGTTGTCCTTCCTAACGGTAACCCTCCATGTGTTATTTCATCTAAACCATCTATCATAGTACGAATTTTACGAACACCTTTAAGAGCTAACTTTAATGATGTATCTTTTCTTGAAAAAGGCTGATTCATAACTTTTTAATTAGTTATCTCAATATTGAAAATCTTAACGGAACAAGTTGAAAATTTATTTCTAATTCAGAATTAAAGCAATATATTTTTTCTAGATGATTAAGAATCATTAATAATAAAGCGATAATCTAAAATTGTTTTTTCACTCTGTTCATCTAATTTCATTTGTTTTGATATCTTATCAATTAATTCCATATAAAATTTTAAAATCTAAAAACTTACTGTCTAGAATAATTTCTTTGTAACTATTTTTTAATCATTCTAATGACTTTTCTTTTTTTCAAAGATACTATGTATAAAACTCTTGGTAATTTTATACATAGTATTTTCTTGAACATCTAATTTTTCTCTAATTTGCGTCATCTTGGAACAAATGACCTCAGCAGTTTTTAACCTTGAATATCAAGAAAGTCATATCATGACTAATAATTACTTTAATATTTACTAATCTAATAATAAACTTAGTAATCATGATAGAAACAATCTAGAAATTGAATATCATCTCTAATAAAAATTTCTTTTACATTAGAATTCATTCAACAAAAGTATGAATAGTATGGCAATATTTTATTTAAATTATATGAGTAGTTAATACAATTCTCATTTTAATTAATATTCTTATGAATATTAGGCTAATCAAAAATTAAAGCAAATTAACTTTAGTTTCATGTTTTCTAATAATTAATGTGTCTTAAAATATAAAGTTGTCATAATTAGATTTATTTTTTTATATCTATTGTTTTCTGTAATAGCTTAAAATAAATAAAAATTTTCTATATATTGGACTTATATCAATTCTTTTTGATATGGTTAATTTTTCTTATCAACAAAAGGTGTCATTTAATAATGGTAAAGTTAGCAACAAAAATTGAAGCAGTTTTATACCTTAAAGGTCAATCCTTGAGCCTAGTCGATATTGCTAAGTATGTAAATCATGAGATAGAAGTTGTACAAGATGCAATAATTGAATTAATGTCAGATTATGCGTATCGTGACAGTGCATTGGAAGTCATAGAAACAGAAAATGGATATAGTTTGCAACTTCGTCCAGTTTTCAATGATCTTACCGATAATATAATTCCTGCTGAATTAGGAAAAGCAGTTTTGAGAACTTTAGCAGCAATTGCTCTTAAAAACCCTATTATCCAAACTGAATTAATTGAGCTAAGAGGAAGTAGTGCTTATCAACATGTACAAGAATTAGTAGAGTTAGGTTTTGTTCGAAAATATCGTCAAAAAACCGGACGTTCATATCTTTTAGAAATTACTTCTCAATTCCATCAGTATTTTGAAATTGATCAGCTTCCAAAATCAATGAACTAAATCTTTAGCTATTTTTTCCAGTAAGGTTTATATTGTAATAACACATAAAAACAACAAAAATATAAGTAAATTAAACTCAAATTTGGAGTTATAGTGAATGGTATTTAATTTTGATTTCCTCTCAGAAGAACAAGAGCCGAATCCCCTCATACAATACCTGAAACAACAGCAGCCTGAAACATTATCACGTATAGCGCAATCTGCTAGCCCAGAAATTCAGCAAATTATCACCAAAAATGTACAAGGATTACTGGGAATGCTTTCTTCTGGAGACTTTAATATACAAATAGCTACTGATCGAGAAAATTTAGCTAGTCTTCTTGCTTCTGCGATGATGACAGGATATTTCCTTAGTCAAATGGAACAACGGAAAAATCTAGAAGTTAATTTTTCTACTGCTGAATTCTTGAACTCGAATTCATCCTCTAATCAAGCAGAAACAAAAAAAGAAGAGGGGTAAGAGGAATCATAAAAGAACCGAGATATTAAATTCTCTTGCGATTTTTTTATGATTTCTCTTAATAAAATTTTATCCGCCTCTAGAAAAGCTCCCCATAACAAAAGCAGATAATAATATTCCTGGACTTAGTAAGGCAATTAATAGCAGTAATTGTTCGATAGTCATTTTAGTTCAGATTGTAATATCTTCCATTTGTTAAACTAACGCAATTTTTCTTAAATTTCGCTAAATTAACTAAATTTTAATATTATTCATTCATATTTTTATATGTAGCTACAGCCGAAGGAGAAATACGATTAAGATAGCGGAATATCCAATACTTAAGAACTGTATCTAAAATAACTGGAAATGTTGCGATAAAAAGAAAATTAAATTCTTGATTTTCTGGTAATCCAAAATGATGAGAGATTCCTTCTAAGATAACTTCCCATCCATGAGGAGAATGGAATCCAACAAACATATCTGTGAATAAAATAATTAGAAATGCCTTGGCTGGATCACTTAATCCATATAAAATCTCGTCTAGAAAAGCTTTTAGAATTTCTATCTCTTTTCTACTAAATCCAACAACTACCATAAAAGCAATTACAGAAAAAAGATCAGCAAAAACATTACCAACTGAATTTATACCCTGTGTCCGATATTGTTGTGTTATTTCTTGAGCTTTTTCTTTAACTTTTTCTTCAACTTTTTCTTCATTTAAGGGTTCTCTTAATCCTATCAAACCTTGGAATCTAAGAATTTCCTCATAATGGCTTAATTCTTCGAAAGCTTCTTCCTCTAAATCTTTATTGATAAATACTACTTGTCCATGATCCTGAAAATATTGACGAATTACTGGAGTTAATAAAAATGTCTTAGTGAGTTGGTGAGTTAATAAAGGAACTATTATTAGTAATAAGATAAATTTAATAGAAAGAGCAGTCCTCAGTCTAGATTTACGATGTTTATTCAGAACTTTTTCTTCGCTATCTTCTGATTTAGGATCTATTTCTTGTCTAAGTCTGTTTAGTGTATCAACAAAAGATCTTGGTAAAACACCTATATTTTTATTGCTCGATGCTAAGCGATAGTTATTCTTTTGAGATATATTTTCTGAATAGTATATATTCTCAGTTTCTTCTTTCTTTTTCGAAGCAGTTTCTTCTGAAATTATCGAGCTTTCAAGATTATCATTATCTTTTCTTAATTCATACTTAAATATAATTTTGTCAATAAATTTTAATTTTTCAAAAAAAATTGTGTTATTTATGAGACTATGTCGTCCTTTTTCACTTGATATTTTTTCATCATTAAGATCTTGTGAAATATTCATAACTTTTAAAAATAGTCGACTAGTTTTAAAAATATTTAACTCTAAATTGATCTTTTTAAGATAACTGTCAATTTCTGTCTTAAAATATGAGACAACGCTGCTGCCATAACTAGTATTATCTTGAGATATTATTTTTCCACCAAAATATTTATCTTCAATTTCTTTTATTTTTAAAGCCATTTTATAGGCGCGATCTAAAGATCTTTCTGGAGTTGATGTCAGCCAATCAAAAGTTTTTTTAATCGAGAACTGAATTTTCATAGTAACTAGTACGCTTATTTATAATAAAAAAATAAAGAATAAAAATATTTTAGGAATAATTGTATGTTAACTAATTTGATTGAGGAATGTTTGTGAAGTTAACCTCCTTATGGATTGAAGGAACCACTCATGCTGGAAAAACGACCCAGTTGGTTAAGAATTTTTTTCATTGGGTTGAAAATAGATGCTATAAACAAAGTTTATCTCCCATACAATCGATTACTCAAAATCTTGCTTCATCAGTATTAGTTTTATCTGCAAATGATGACAACCGTCGTAAACTATTTGATAAACTTTCTTCTGTAACTAGAGGAAAATATGCTATTCATTGTAAGACACCTTTAGGATTCATGAGAGATGAATTAAAGTTATTTTGGCCTCTTTTATTTGAAAGACTAAAGCTGAAAGAAGAATTTCCATTGTTCTTAAGAACTGAAACTGAGCAGGAATTTGCAACCAAACTATGGAAACCGTATCTGGAAAAGTACCAAATATCGTTTACTAAAAGTAACGAGTTTCGATTTATTCGTCAAACTCTAGATTTACTACAACTAGCTAGTGCTAGTGGAGTTATGGTTGAGGATATATCTTCTATCTTAGAGTATGGTTTACAAGAAGAATACTACTTTTTAAAAGAAATTCATAACTTTATTAATACTAAACAAACATTACCAAAACTGCAGCAAGAATTAATTACAGAATGGCAACAATGGTGCTTTAGCCGTGGCATAGTAACTTATGGACTTATTTATAATTTATATTGGCAATACTTATTGCCTAACTCTCAATACAGAGAATGTTTAATAAATCGTTATCATGGAGTTTTCGCAGACGATATTGATGATTATCCTGCTATAACTAAAGATTTATTTCAATTTTTTATAAATCATCAAAAATTTTGTGTCTTTACCTATAATCCATATGGTCAAGTTCGGCTAGGACTTAGTGCCGATCCCGATTATTTAAGGCTTATAAAACCTTATTGCAACACACTGATACTGCCTACATTCCCAAAACTTTTTGGTATCAGTAGTCAAATTATTTTAGAACAAATAGATAACCCTTTATCTTCAAAAAAACTTCCTTATTTTTTTACATCAATTGAGACCAGCTCAAGAGCTAAGCTTCTTAAAAAAACAGCAAATTTTATAATCAATGCTATCGAGAACCACCAAGTTACCCCTAAAGAAATTGTAATCATAGCACCTGGCTTGGATGAAATTGCTCGTTACACTCTAATTGAAACTCTATCAATAGCTAATATTCCTGTTAGACTTTTGAACGAACAACGTCCCCTTATAAGTTTTCCGATCATTCGTGCATTGTTAACCCTTTTAGGACTGGTTTTTCCTGGATTAGGGAAATTTGTCGAAATACATGATATCGCACAAATGTTAACTACTTTAAGTTATGATTACGAAAATCATATAATGACAATTGATCCTGTTAGAGCAGGAATTTTGGCCGACAATTGTTTTTATATGGATAAGCAGTATCCTAAGCTACTACCTTTGGAACAATATTCTAGATGGGATAGAATAGGAGCCCAGGCGGCTGAAGCTTATAAAAAGTTATATCTTTGGGTAAAAGAGACAAGGTATAAAATAGAAAAAGAACAACCTTCTAATCCTATAGAGATAATTGATTCAGCAATCAAAATATTTATAGAGTCTAGATATCAACTACCCCATGAACAATTGTTAGCTTTGCAAGAACTTACAGAAACTGTTCAACACTTTTGGGAAATAGATTATCGTTTACAAAAATATAATACAAACACGAAGTCTCTAACAAATAATTTAATTGATTTTATTCAATTACTTAAAAAAGGCATAGTTACAGCTAATCCTAAACCTGAGGATTATTTTAGCGAAAAAACTGACTATGTAACTTTAACTACAATTTTTCAATATCGTTCTTTAAGAAGTTCTCATAATTGGCATCTATGGTTAGATACATCGTCTCATCTATGGGAAACAGCTGGAGCATCAGTTTTGTTTTGTGCTCAATTATTTTTAAGGAATCAACTAAGTAACTTAGTTGAATCAGAAGAAAATAAGAAACGTTTAAAACGTATCCTTATGGATTTATTAGGAAGAGTAAACAATGAGGTTATTTTATGCCATAGTGATCTAAATATTAAAGGCATGTATCAATCTGGGCCATTGTCAAACCTTATTAATAATTCGAAGATAAGATAAAACTTTTATAGTTATCGTTTCAATCAATATGTTTCAGCTAATAATAAAAAAAACCCTAACTAAAATCTAAAGTTAGGGTCTTATTGACTATCTAAACTTGAATTAATCTTAGATAGTAGAAATTATATGGTTGTTTAAATTTGATATCTTATCAAACTTAATTTCGACGAGATCTTTGTCTTTGCCGAGTAGCTTCTTTTCGCTTACGCTTTTCTTCTGGCGTTTCGAAAAATTGATGCTTTTTATAGTCTGTATAAATTCCAACTCTAGCAACCTGTCTCTTAAATCGACGTAATGCAGATTCTATAGGTTCGCTTTGACCAACAACTACTTGAGTCATTATGAAAATTAACACCTCCTTTTTTGTTTGGTAAATTAATTATTTTTTTATTAAAGCCTATTTAAGACCATTCTCTCAAGCTTAAAAGATATCTTTGTTATAAATTTAGACAAGTAGTAATGGAAATTTAATTAATAACATCAATTTCTTGAATTAGCCAACGATTATTTCTACGAAGCAAAGTATATTGTACTCTTAGAATATCATCATAAGAATAACTCATAGTACCTTGGTGATAGTATTGACCGGTTTCCTTGATGTCAGCTTCGCCAGTAACTTGATCTAAATTATTTTGATTAGATTTCAGAGAATTAACTGTAATGTTATGGCTATAAACCCAATAACTTTGACTCTGTTTTAGTTTTTGGGCATGATTACGCCATTTTGAAAGTAAAGGATCAACTAAAATTTTATTTAATGAATCAATATCATGATTTTCTCCAAATGCTTTAGATTTACTTGATAACCATACCTTAATTAATTGATGAAAACCTCTTGGTGTCAATACACCTGTTGTCTTGACAATTTGTTTATTAGCCAGAGGTATATTAATCAAAGGTTGGATAAGAGATACTTTGTATTGATTCCTCTCTAAAGCAAACAATGGAGAATTTATCTTATATGCTAAAACTAGACAAGTACTTGTTAAACTCACTCCACCCAAAATAATTAAAATATTTTTTCTAGATTTCAGGATAAAGTAACAACTCTCAACATAATTATTTTTGAGTAGTATTTTTAAAAGTTGAGTAGTAGATAGAACTCCTTTATTAAACTGAACTCTAATAACTTTTTTTGTAAAGTTTCGTACGTAGTTTTTAACGTTTGATACGGAAAGGTTATTTTGTACCTTATAAGTTTTTTTAGTTTTTGAAGATAAAGGAATAGTGGGATTTTCCGTGGATAGAGAGTTCGGGAATGAAGTTAGGCTAGTTGGTTGAAATTTCTGTAAATTTTGTCTGTAGTTATAGTATTGGGAACTTTTTTTGAATGTATCAGTTGCAGGGGTTAAATCATCTTTTCTATCAAGCTTTACAAAACCATCTAAATAGGTTTGAACTTGCTTGTCAAGAAAGTACTCTTGTAAAGAAATTGGTAATTCTTTTAGGTCTCTAAAAGAATTATAAACTTCAGTTTTTAACCATATTTCACTGTAAAGACATAAACCAGGTAATAAATCAGGAGAACCTTGAGAGTTGACTCTAATAAAATTTAAGATTGGCTCGTTTTTTACCTTATTCAATAAAATTTTCTCAGCCAATTGCGTCTGCCCTAATAGTAGAGCTACAACAGTTTGTTCTATAGCAACTTTTTGATGAGATTCTAGATTCTCAAGTATCGTTTGAGCTTCTAAAATTAAAAAAGGTTTTTTTCTAAAAAATCCAAGGGCTATTAAGATATATACTTTTAAGTAAGATGCTACAAGAGAAGAAGAGTTTTTATAAGTATCTACAAAAATTTGTTTTTGTTCATCAATGGTCAAATGAATTCTAATTTGTTGAAGAAAGCTTAAAAAATCATTGGTTTTAAGATTAGAAAGGCTTTTGGTTTGTTCATTAATTTTATGCCGATCTTCGAGCATACTTTTTAATAAATTAATTCCTTTTTGCCTGAGAGTTTGATAATGAATAGGGTAAGCTAGCAACTCTAAGATGCGATAAGGTCGTAGCTTATTAAGCTCTGAACAAATTTCTTCTTGTATAGACAAGAAAAAGCGATTTTTTTCTAAAAATGCTAATCCTTTTAATCCAGCAGCAGCAGCTTTTTCATATGTCTTATCATGCCAAAGCTGCCGAGTAATTTCTAAATAAGCTAAAGAAATACTAAGGATTACATCCATTTTAATACTCTTTAAGCCACTGTCTTCTACATTCTTGGGGAAAGATTGAAGATGATTCTCTCCGTATTGTATGACCAATTCATATTCGCTTAGTTCATAAAGTATTAAAAGAGCTCCAGAAAAATAATCTTCATGAATGTCAATACTTGAACTTTTTATAGAATTTTGTTCCTGGGTTACTATGTCTGATTGTTTATGATCAGGTACGAAGCTTTTATTGGTACTAGAGAAAACTAGTTTTAAAAAATTTGACTCGTAATCCGTTCTTGTAATTGGATCAGATAGAACTTGATAAGCTTCGTTTAATAAACTTATACGTTTTTGAATTACATCCTCACTATATTCACAGTGAGGAAGTTGTGTAGTTCTATCTTGATAAGCTTGATGAAGTTGCTCATCTATTGTATCTGGAGAAACTCCTAATATTCTGTAATAGTCTAAAGGTATATGCACGTTTGATTTCCTCAAATCAAAGTAGTCCAAATTAATACTTGATAGTTAAATGTGAATATAGGCAATAAAATTTCTATTAGAAAGTACTGCTTTTCTTAAATCTTTTATGGCTATTCAAGTATAATAAAAGTTTTAAAAATTGTAACTAAAATTATAACTATAGTATAGGTTTCTCCAATATAGCAATTGTATCTACATAACATTAAAATATTTGTTGAGATCAAACTATGACTAAATAGAGTTTATTGATTGTTTAGTTAATTAAAATAACTTATCTTAGTATGAATATAACAATATTCTTAAGTCTCATCATTTGAGTTGTTTACTTATCCCATTATTCAATTTATTTTAGCTATTATGGTATCTGAACGTATTTTACCTACATTTGATACAATGTCTATACAACTGAGCAAAGATGAAGGATTGATGCTCTATGAAGATATGATTTTAGGCCGTTTGTTTGAAGACAAATGTGCTGAAATGTACTATAGAGGAAAAATGTTCGGATTTGTTCACCTTTATAATGGTCAAGAAGCTATCTCTACAGGCATTATCAAAGCTTTACGTTCTGGTGAAGACTATATCGCTAGTACCTATAGGGATCATGTTCATGCTTTAAGTTGTGGAATTCCTCCTCGTGAAATTATGGCAGAATTATTTGGTAAGGAAACAGGATGCAGCAAAGGTAGAGGAGGCTCAATGCACTTGTTTTCGAAAAAACACCGCTTTTTAGGAGGATACGCCTTTGTCGCAGAAGGAATTCCTGTCGCTACAGGAGCTGCATTCCAAAATAAATATCGTCATCAAGTCATGGGTGATGATAATGCTGATCAGGTGACAGCTTGTTTTTTTGGAGATGGTGCAAGTAATAATGGCCAGTTTTATGAATGCTTAAACATGGCTGCACTTTGGAAATTACCGATTATTTATGTGGTAGAAAATAATAAATGGGCAATTGGAATGTCTCATGATCGTGCTACTTCGCAACCTGAAATTTATAAAAAAGCAAGTGTTTTTAACATGGTAGGAGTAGAAGTTGATGGAATGGATGTTTTAGCAGTAAGACAAGTAGCAAAAGAAGCTGTTGCCCGTGCTCGCGCAGGGGAAGGTCCTACTTTAATTGAAGCTTTGACTTATCGTTTTCGAGGACATTCTCTAGCTGACCCAGATGAATTAAGAAAATTAGATGAGAAAAAATTCTGGGAACAAAAGGATCCTATTCAAAAACTAAGTAATTATTTAATTAATCAAAATATAGCTAGTCAAACTGAATTAGATACTATTCAAGAGAAAGTTAAGATAATTATTGATGATGCAGTAGAGTTTGCTGAAAATAGTCCTGACCCCAAAACGAACGAACTTTACCGTTACGTTTTTACTCAAGACTAAAATCTTATAAGTTGTTGATTGATATTTACTAATTCATGTGATTTAAATCTAAAAATTTATAAAATTAGTTTTTCTCATACATTAAATAAATCGTTAATATGTTTAAAGAACACTCTAAATGAACCTATAGTGTTTAGTAAGTAATACAAACCATTTAGTATCACTTCATTCCTTCTTATTAAAAAAAGGAAATTGTTTTATGTTTAATTAATTGTGGAGAATAAAATATTTTTTAGTATTTCTTCCGACTTTTCTTTAATCTTTAAAAATAAGTAGGAAAAATGTTTAAGCCATAATAAGCTTTATTCGTACTACTTAAATACAAATTAAAATTTATATTTAACAAAATGTCTACCTTTATAAATCTTTCAAATTATTTTGAATGGTCTTTGCTAATTACAATTATTTCACTTTTACTTGTAATTTTATCTTTTATATTAAGTTGGAAAAATCGTTTTAGATTGGTTGGAATTTCAGGGTTCATGATAGTCCTAACTGTAGGATTGTTTGGACTAAATATAGGTTTGCTCAATCGTCATAGAATTATCACATCAAGCTCATCATCTCGTGTATACGATAATGCTAGCGATCAAATAGTAATTTCTGTTGAACCCTCTATCACCGAAGAAGAATTATTCATGGCATTAAGAGAAGCAGCTCAAAATTATTTTGTTTACGGAAGATCTGCAGGGAAAGATAATCAGTTAACCTTGAGAGCACGAGTCCTTCTACATGTAAATGAAAAAGAAGATCTTCCTTTGTATCTTGGAAAAGCTGAGCAAAAACTAAATTTTCACAATGACAATCATCCAGAGATAAATATTCAAATCGATAAAAATGCATTTCAAACTTTATCTCAATATCTAAATAATATGAATTTATCTTAAATATATTTTTTAGCTATACTTTGCGTTATTGTTATTGAATAATTGAACTAGGTATATTGATGAGCCAGGACTTATTTTTAAACCATCCTATTACAACTAAAAGCTTTGCTATTATTGATCAAGAAATAGGTCAACATGACTTCGATGCATTAGAGTATAAGGTTGTTCGTCGTGTTATTCACTCTACAGCTGACTTTGAACTTATTAATTCACTAAGTTTTAGTCCGAACGCAATTAAAAAAGGTATTAATGCGCTTAAAAAGAAGACTCCCATAGTGACAGATGTCACTATGGTAAAACAAGGAGTTCTTAGTTTGGTGAACAAAACTTTTAAAAACCTAGTTATTGCTTCAGTTAATCAAACATCAGGTTCTAATCCTGGTAAAACTCTTACGGAAACAGGACTATTAAAATGCTGCAATACTTATCCTAGAGGAATTTATGTAATAGGCAACGCTCCAACTGCGTTACTTACTTTATGTCAGCAAATCCTTTTGAATAAGATACAACCAAGTTTAATTATTGGTGCACCAGTAGGTTTTGTTTCTGTTTTAGAAGCCAAACAAGCTTTAAAAAGGGTTAATGTTCCCAAGATTATTGTACAAGGGAGAAAAGGTGGTTCTCCTGTTGCAGCTTCTATATTGAATGCTTTAATTACTTTGGCTTACAAAAACGAATTACCATAGCTTATAAACATACTTTTTAAATACAATAATGATTAGGGTTGTAGGAATTGGATTAAACGGGAAGGATAGCTTAACCATAGAAGTTAAAAGTATTGTGGAAAATGCTTCTATACTAATGGGTAGCCAGAGACATCTTAAATATTTCCCTGACTACCTTGGAGTTGCAATAACTTTAGAAAATTTTATTAAAGATATAAAAAATTTAAAAGAACTCAATAAAGATAATAAATCTATCGTTATTTTAGTTAGTGGAGATCCTCTTTTTTTTGGTTTAGGTCGTTTATTACTGCAAGAAATAAATAATAAAGACTTAGAATTTTATCCGAATCTTACATCAATTCAACTAGCATTTAGTTATATAAAAGTTCCTTGGCATGATGCTCACTTTATTAGTATTCACGGCCGTAATTTAGATGAGTTAATACTTAGCTTTAGAAAAGGAGAGAAAAAAATTGCTATTCTTACCGATAGTTATAATAGTCCACAAGTAATTGCAAATATTTATTTAAGTTTAAATCTCTCTAAAAATTATGATATTTGGGTATGCGAAAATTTAGGTAAGATTGATCAAAAAATTAATTGTTTTTCTCCTCAAAAACTAATCAATCTTGAACAGTACGAATTTTCATCTTTAAATGTTGTTATTTTCATAGAAAATAATAATGTTATTTTAAACAAACAAGAATACAAACAATTACCTATTCTAGGTATTGAGGATAAATATTTTTTAACATTCAAAGATCGCCCTGGACTTATGACAAAGCGAGAAGTCCGAATAGCCATATTAGGAGAATTAAATTTACAACCTAAGCAAATTATTTGGGATATTGGTGCAGGAACAGGATCAGTCTCTATAGAAATATCTCGTTTGTCAAATACATCAAAAGTCTATGCAATTGAAAAAACCGCAGTAGGTATTAATATAATTACTCAAAATTGTAAAAGATTCCGAACTCATAATGTTATACCTATGCCATTAATGAGTCTTGAAGAATTATATGAACTTCCAAGCCCTGACAGGATTTTCATAGGAGGTAGTGGAGGAAAGTTAATTGATATTTTAGAGATTTGTCAACAAAAGTTAAGAAAAAAAGGTTGTTTAGTTATTTCTTTAGCAACTATAGAAAACCTCGGAATAAGTATAAATTGGTTTAAAAATAATTCTTGGTACTATAGTCTTTTTAGTATTCAGGTATCTAGATCTTTAGCTATTGCAAATTTAACTCGTTTATATCCTACAAATCCAGTTTTTTTATTAAAAGCTAGTCGCAAATATGAGTAGTTACCAAAAAACTGTAAGATCTATATTACTGATTTAAACTAGAGTATTTTAGCGATCAAATCCAAAATATTGCTATTCGTTCACATTTAATGTAGTGTCGATAATTATTCATACTACCAATTAAAATTCATATGAAACAAAATGGCGTAACTATCTGGTTGACAGGATTAAGCGGAGCTGGAAAATCTACCATTTCTGATGCTTTAGGAAAAAAAATCAAAAATTTTGGTTATTCATTAGAAGTGTTAGATGGTGATGTAGTAAGAACTAATCTAACAAAAGGATTAGGATTTTCTAAAGAAGATCGAGATACTAATATCCGTCGTATTGGTTTTGTTTGCCAATTATTAACACGTAATAATGTAATAGTTTTAGTTGCTGCTATTTCTCCTTACAGAGATATTCGTAATGAAGTTAGAGAAAAGATCGGAAATTTCATGGAAGTATACATTAATGCACCATTAACGATTTGTGAAACAAGAGATGTAAAAGGTTTATATAAAAAGGCTAGGTCTGGTGAAATTAAATCGTTTACTGGAATTGATGATCCTTATGAAGCTCCTATAAATCCTGAAGTTGAGTGTCGTACAGACATTGAAACACTTGAAGAGAGTGTCGATAAGATTTTAAGAAAACTCAAGGAAATGAACTATATAGAATAATAAACTTATAGGAATCATGTTAGATATGTTGCTTTTTTAGTAGTATTTTTTAAGAGCTGTACTGTATTACTTAGTGGCACTTAAACAATGCCACTTTTGGAAATCAAACAATTATTAACTTGCTTCCATAAATCTAAATAGTCAATATGATTAGTCTTTCATTAACTTTTTGATAAAGATTATAATTATCAAATATGAAATGTCAGGAGAATAAGAATGAAATGGCTTAATAAAATTAATCGTAATATAAGAAAGAAGCTAGATCGGTGGGTGAATAAATCAAATAGTCCTGAAAAAATTCTAGAGATAGCAACTACACAGATAGAGAATGAATTGATTAACATGAGAGGAGCATTGGCAGAAGCAATTGCTAGCCACAAATTTTCAGAACGTCAATTATTACACTATGAAAGCTTATCTGATAAATTATATCAAAAAGCCGAATTAGCCATATCTCAGAATAACGATTCTTTAGCAAGAAAATCATTGATGAATCGCCAATCTTATCAGAAACAAGCTTATGACATTAAAACTGAACTAGAAAGTCAACAGATAATGATTCAAGAGCTTAAAAGAAAATTACGAGTATTAGAAAGTAAAGGACAAGAAGTAAAAACAAAGAAAAATATCTATCTTGCACGGTTACGTTCAGCGACTGCAAAGCAAAAACTTAATGAAATACTAAATGACTTTGAAGAAGACAGCTCTAATAATTTATTTGAAATAATTGACAATAAAATTATGGAATTATCGATACAGCCGGAAGCTATAAGTATAAAAAAGGAACCTAATATTTTAGAAAGTCACTCTACCAAGCTAGAAAGTAAAAATTCCCAAGCACGATTACCTCATACTAAATCAAATATAGAAAATTTAGACTAGTTTGGACTTTACTTTCTACTTTACTAGAGTTAGAACTATAAAAGATTTATATAGTTTTCTATTTACGCTGAATTCAATAAAAAGACTATAACTGAGTTACCTAATTGAGTTAGTACTGTTGGTAATAGTCTATTTTTACAAACTTTTTCATAGCAATTAATTGTTTCTCGTTATACAAAATAATTATTACGTAATTACTTTTAAGTATAGTAAGTAAAATTATTTAACTAAATTATTTTTTCTAGTATTCTAGTGGTAATATGGATGCTAGATATATAATCTTAGTCAAAGAGTTCAGTCTTGTGTTATCTACTATAGTTACTGATTTTCGTATAATTTTTGATCGAGACCCTGCAGCTCGTAATTGGCTAGAAGTTCTTTTCTGCTACCCTGGTTTACAAGCTATTATTTTATATCGTTTTGCTCATTGGCTAAATAAATTAAATATTCGATTTTTACCAAGACTGATTTCCCATTTTGCACGTTTTTTTACTGGAATTGAGATTCACCCAGCAGCTCAAATCGGTACTGGAGTATTTATCGATCATGGGATGGGTGTAGTTATTGGAGAAACAGCAAAGATAGGAGACTATAGTTTAATTTATCAAGGTGTTACTCTTGGAGGAACAGGGAAAGGAAGCGGTAAAAGGCATCCAACAATTGGAAAAAATGTGGTTATAGGAGCAGGAGCAAAAGTTCTTGGAAATCTAAACATAGGTAATAATGTTCGCATAGGAGCTGGTTCTGTTTTACTTCGTGATGTACCTTCAAACTGCACTGTTGTTGGTATTCCCGGAAAAATAGTTTACCAATCAGGAGTAAGGGTTAATCCTCTCGAACATGGAAACTTACCTGATTCAGAAGCTAAAGTTATTAGATTATTATTAGATAGAATTGACTTGTTAGAAAAACAGTTTCAACTGTTAAAAAGTAACAAGTCAGAAGAGTGGGAGTTTATAAAAGAACCTGACGAAATATTGCACTTAAAATCAACTTATAACAATAAATAAGTCTTAAATATTAAAAAACAGACTAAAACAAAACTTCTGTAACCTTTTGACTTTATTTACGAATTAAAAAATAGAAATACGTTTAAAAGGAGAAAAACGAAAAATGGCACGTCCAATAATATTTTTTTCTGACAAAAAACCCCATACATGAGAATCATTACTATTATTTCGATTATCTCCCATAACAAAAAGATATCCTTTTGGCACTGTAATTGGTTGCAAATTATAATATGGCTTCTGTAAAATGTAATCTTCTTCTAGTAAAATATCATTAACATATACTTTTCCGTCTTTGACTGCAACAGTCTCTCCACTGATTGCAATTATTCTTTTAATAAAAGCCTGGTTATTTTTATAGCCCTGTAGTTTTAATTGGATTGGGGGTTTAAACACGACTATATCTTTTGCTTTAGAAGTATAAAAATAGCGAGAAACCTTTTCGATAATTAATCGATCACCTGTTTGCAAAGTAGGATGCATAGATTCAGAAGGAATATAGCGAGGTTCAGCGATAAATGTACGAATAAAAAAAGCTAAAGCAATAGCAATTAATAAAATTTGCATATTTTCCCAAATAACTGCTAACAAACTTTTATATGGATTAGATTTATTAAAAAAATTATACTTATTCAGGTTCCAGGACATACACAATTGTCATTTAATTTATAAATTACTGTAAATAATTAATTGCTTAAACTATATTTTACTTAAGAATGCAAATATATTAATCTAAGACAATCATATAAATTCTAAAATAATTTTTGCTTAATATTTGTATGATTTCAAATACTGTACGTAACTAACTATGATTAAACAGCTATTGATTAACTAATACTACTTTAAAAAGGTTAAGAAGTGATATATATCTATAGTAATTAAACTATTTAATTTAAAAGCTTATTTACATTATTGTTAAATGCATATTTAAAATTATTTATTAGAA